>Ga0209992_10000023_pt1 | contig 247789 bp, 198 predicted proteins | sample 2SBtaG_2_FD_182564 | JGI IMG/M metagenome (GOLD analysis project Ga0209992, IMG submission 182564) | Deep subsurface microbial communities from Kolumbo volcano to uncover new lineages of life (NeLLi) - 2SBTROV12_ACTIVE470 metaG (SPAdes)... | ecosystem: Environmental > Aquatic > Marine >... | reverse complement strand
GGTCGCAGATGGCGTCGGCGATCGTGGCCTCGCCGACGTGGTCGTGCCAGGCCTCGATCGGGAGCTGGCTCGTGAGGATCGTCGAGCGGGCGCCGTAGCGATCCTCGATGATCTCGAGCAGGTCACGTCGCTCGCTCTGGCCCAGCGGCACGAGACCCCAGTCGTCGAGCACCAGCAAGTCACGAGCCCCACCTCGCGGGCCAGCTGCACGACCTGGACGAAGGCGTCACGGAACTCGGCGATGTGCCGTTGGCGAAAGTCCGAGATCGTTCGGTGCGCGGGGAAGTTGTCCGCGCCGAGCACACGGAAGGCCACGTCCTCGTGCAGCTTGGCGGCGATCTTCCGCGACGAGAAGGTGCCGGTGGCGTAGGCGTAGACCAGCACCATCCGGGGGTCGAAGGCCTGGTTGCCCGGGCCTTCGTCGCCGTAGCGCGCCTCGAACTTGCTCAGATCCATCGCATCGATGGCGTCCGACAGAAAGAAGGGCAGGTGGTCTTCCGGCAGCCAATCGCGCAGCGAAGGCGGAAGCAGAAGACTCTGATCGGGCTCGTATCGACGATAATCGCGCGGCATGACCGAATCGAGCGACTTCGACTAACCTTGGCTTCTGCCGCGCAGACTCCTAGGGGGATCCCGATCGCTGCGCCGCGTCGGGCCCTGCGCTGCGCGTGTCCGACGCGCCGTCAGCTGACGGCGACTCCGAACGCACGGTGTGCGCGTTTCGGGGGGCTAGCGCGCGCTATCGTCCCGCCGATTCGAAGTGCGAGTCCCGTTACGCGTGTGCGAGGTGAGACGCCCCCGGGAATGTTTCCGTTCCGGATCGATTTCTTTGTGCGTCGTGAAGCGCTCGGGAAGAAGGCTGTCATTGAATCGGCAATTTCGCCCGGTTAGAATACCCGTCGATTTCTGGGGGAAGCGGAGCGTCGAGCCGACGCTCCACTCAAGACGCGCTCGGTACGCGTCGGAGCGAATCGAACACGAGTGTGGAGTGGGCTCACGGTCCGAAGAGGATCGTGGCTTCGGCCAGGGCCATCCGCCGTCGATCAACCGACGTACCCGAGTGGACAGTGAATTCGAGTCGGCGCGTGACGTCGACGAGCCCCGAGCGGGTCGAGCAGATCAGAGAAGAGATTCTCAGGAGGAATGATGCGAGTTTTCGGTTGGCTCTCCGTCGCGTGCGCGGCGCTCCTCGCGGCCTCGGCCGCCCAGGCCGGTGGCCCGCCGCCTCCGAGCTGTCTCGTCGGCGTCTACACGACTTCCGACGTGTTCTTCCTCGATGCCGACGGTGATGGCGTCTTCGAAGGATCCGGTACGGACAGCGTCTTCCAGATCGCGCCAGGCCTCGGCCAGGGCGCGGCCGTCAAGGGCGACTTCGCCGCCGGCGGCGGCGATGGCGTCGGAAAGTACATCGCCGGCAGCGGTGGCTTCTTCGCCCTCGATCTCAACGAGAACGACACCTGGGATGGCAACATGGCTGGCGACCGCGCTCGCCAGTTCGTCGCCAGTCAGAACGGCGGTGAGGGCTTCATCGGCGTCTGGTCGGGTCAGACCCAGGCTTCCGTGGGCCGCTACCTGCTGAACAGCTTCTTCATCGACGACAACAACAACGGCGTCTGGGACGGAGCCGGGACCGACGCCCGCTTCGCCTTCATTCCCTCGATTTCCGCTGCCAACTCGACAGTTGTGATCGGAGACTGGGACGGCGACGGCGAGGACGACGTCGCGCGGTACGACACCGCGAACGCGCGCCTCTTCGTCGACCTGGACGGTGATCGCGTCTGGGACGGCAACGCCGGAGGCGACGTGAACACGCCCTTCGGCAAGGCGTTCGCGGACGCCAACGGCGGCGGCACGATCGTCGTGGGCGACTGGGACGGCGACGGAGACGACAACATCGCCCTCTTCGTGAGCGCGGCCGATACGTTCCTCGTGGACCTCGACGGCGACTTCATTTGGGATGGTCAGGCGGGCGGCGACGCGCTGGTGCGGATCGGCGCCAGCCTGGCGGCTCCGAATACTGCGGACACCTGCGATCTCGACGCCACGGCCGGTGACGAACTCAACAAGTTCAACGCCGCCGGCGTCGCGTTCATGAGCGACGAGAACGACAACTTCGCGACCGACGCAGGCGAGATCGCTGCCTTCGCGCCGGCGCTCGCCGGGAGCATCTCCTCGGGAATCGCGAAGGACAACTAGTCCGGAACACGGCCTCGCGCTTCGCGGTGCGTGACCGTCGGCCTACGAATCAATCGAACGGCGGGAGTGCCCTCGGGCCTCTCGTCGTTGGGCGCTGGGCATGGCGCGTCATCCATCGAAGTCCGTTGGATGATCAACCCGCGCGCGAAAGCGTTCGGGGAAGTGACTTGGAGGCGTAAGTCCGCGGTACCGCGGGCTGACCCGTCTGGGGCTGGATTCGGAGCGGGCCCGCGCGAGCGCGGGCAACGGGCGAGGGCCGTGGTGGAACGCGGGAGCGAGCCACCTGAACCAGGCCCTGCCCATGCGTTGGCGGACCGAGCGTGGTCTGTTGAGCTTCGTGGCGGAACGTCGGAGACTCGCGCGCCCTACGTGAACCGCCGGATGTCGAACGGCACGACCGGTGGTGTGGGAGCCGGGACGGGTGGCCGTCCCGGCTACCCAATTGGCCCGGACACTCCCGAGACTACGCCTCCTGCGGTCGCCAGCGAATCTCCTCGAGGCCGATCGCGAGCGCGCGGCCGTCTCCGGGATCGCCGAGGTCCGCGGGCGAGATCGGCGCGTCGTACACCAGCCGGAGCTCGAGCCAGCGCGACGCGTGGCTCGGTCGCGCGACGCGCAGGCGTCGCGACTGCCGTCCTTCCGTGTCCGCCGTCCACGAGTCGAGGAAGCTGCCGTCGGCGTAGGCGTCGATGCGCAGGCTGCGTCTTTCGGGGACCAGGAAGGGGTGGTACGCGAGGCTGACCTCGAACCCGCTGGCATCGGAGCCGACCGGAACGAGCACGCGACTTTCGGCCCCGTCGCTCCAGACACCCCACGCCTCGCGATCGGACCAGCCTTCCTCGAGGCGACACACGCCGTCCGTCGCGTCCGACGAGAAGCGCTCGCGACCGCTCCCCGGTCCGACGAGCTCCCGCCATGCGGCGTCGGACAGCCAGTGCTCGAGGGGAGGCGCCGACACCTTGGCGCAGGGCCGTCCGGCGACGGCGAAGGGCTCGCTCGTCTCTTCGAGGGGGACGGCTTCGAGCAGGATTTTTCGATAGAGCTCGGCCCACGGTGGCGCCGCGAGCAGGAGCTTGTTGTTTCCGTACGCGATCGGTTCGATCTTGCCGGCGAGCGGCCCGGCGAGCGCGCTCTCTCCGCCCTCGTGGACGGTGGGCCACTCGGCGTTGTCGAAGTCGTCGAGGACGATGATCCCGCCTGGCGCGAGCACCGCTTCGGCGAGGATGAGGTCGCTCTCGGTGTGTTCGGCCGTATGACACCCGTCGACGCTGAAGAGTCGGACCGGCTGCTGGTCGAGCCAGTCTCGCACCTCGTCCGGCCGGACGTGCAGGCTGTCGGCCTTCGCGATCGCGATGCGCGGATCGTCACCGACGAAATGCATGAGATGGGACTCGAGGTGCTCGCGACTGCCGCGGCCCGAGCCGTCGACGTTCAGGTGCTGGTCTTCGAAAACGTCGATCCCGATGGCGTTCTCGTCCTCACGGCGCAGCAGGCAGAGCGCGACGAAGAGTCGTCCATGGTGGACACCGATCTCCGCGACGCTGCCCGAGACGCCCTGACTCGCCTGCTGTTTCGACAGGAAGAGCAGCATCGCCAGCGCACCGCTTTCGAGCCAGCCCGCGACCCGTTCGATGCCGCCGAAGAGCGCGTACTCCCGCAGCTTCGGGGAGAAATCGCTCACCTCGATCGGTTCCACGCGGTCGATCTTCTCGTCGTCCCGGGTCACCCTTCTCGATCCTCCGTTGCGGATTCGCTCGCGGCGCGAGCGACTGGTGCGAGGTGGCGCGGAGGAAAGAGCCAGTCCTGGCGCGCCGCGCGCTCTTGAAGCAGGAGCTCCTGGAACAGCGCCGCGCGCGGGAGCGCCTCCTCGGCAGGCGATTCCATGTCGAGGTCGCGGGCGATCTCGGCGGCCAGACCGAACGCACGCCCCGTCATCACGTCGGGGAAGGAGCCCGCCTGGAGCACCCAGTCTACGTAATCGCGGGCGGTCCTTTCGGGCGTCGCGGCGGCGGCCCAGCCTCGCGCCGCATCGGCGCGCCGCGTGAGATCGTCGGCATCATCGAGAACGGGCGCCAGGCAGCGCGCCAGATCTTCAGGGCTCTCGAGCGGCATCGGGATCTTGATGGCGAGGTCGTCGGGCAGCTCTGAGAACCACCCGACGTCCGACACGACGACCGGCGTGCCGACCGAGCAGGCGCGCAGGACGATGCCCGAGGTTTCGCCGAGGGTCGGGGTGCGCATGCAGAACGCGAGGTCGGCCTCGTCGAGCGCCTGCATCAACTCCTCGTCGGAGACCCGGCCGTGTGTGTGCACGACGTCGGTGCATCCCGTGACTTCGCAGAGCACGTCGAGGTCGGTATCGAGCTCGATGTTGCCGACGAGGTGGAGTTCGAGCGAGTGAGACTCCGCGAGGAGGCCGCAGGCGACGACGATCTCCTCGATGCACTTGTTCGTCGTCAGGTTGCCGGCGGCGACGAGTCGGATCGGACGACCGGACGTGTCGCCCGCGGGACCCCTGATGGGCGTCGTTTCGGATCGGTCGTGGGGCCAGGCGGGGTGGTCCGCGCGCTCGATGTAGAGCTTCGGGTGGATGGCACGAATGGCGTCTCGGACGAAGTCGCTGTGGCAGAGGATGCCCGTGGCCTGGTCGAGCACGCGCTGATTCATCGGGAACTCGATCGGTCGCGTCTCCCACGGGCCCTCGATCGAGTCGTAGAAGGCGCGGCGCGCTTCCTCGGCGGCGTCGTCCCCCATCTGGGCGCGGACTTCCTTCAGATAGAGGTCGATTCGCCCGGCCGCGGCCGTTCGACCGGCGACGAAGTGATGGATCGAGAGCTCGTGCATCACGACGAGGCCAGGCCAGGTCATCAACGTGTCGTAGACGTAGGCATGGGACTGGCTGTTCCCGACCTGGTAGACGACGGCGTCGAAGCCGGGCAGGGACGGGAGCGGATCCCGGGCGCCGCAGTCGAAGACGGGGAGGTTTGCCGCGCAGGCGTCCGTCGGCATGTAGCCGTCGACGAAGAGCGTCAGGTCCCAGGCGTCGGCGAGGAACGGGAGTAACAGCTCACTGTACGCCGAGATGCCAGAGCGGTCGGGAGACAGAGGACCGAACCAGGCGACGCGAGGACGATGTCCGGGGTCGGGGGCGGTCATTCGGCGGTCAACGCCTCGATCACCGGATCCCACTCGATCCGGCGCGCTCGCTCGTAGCCCGCCTCGCCCATCGCCTTTGCGTGAGCCCGGTCCGTCGCGAGCCGATCGAGCGCGTCGGCCAGCGACTCCGGGTCGAGGGGGCGCACGTAGCCGGTGACGTCGTCCTCGATGAACTCGAGGGGTCCGCCCGAATCCGGCGCGGTCACGACGGGTTTCTGGCAGAGGAACGCTTCGAGGGTCACGTAGCCGTAGTCCTCGTCGTAGGGCGCGAAGTAGACGCCGAGCGCGTTCGCCATCAGTCGGGTCAACTCCTCGAAGGGGACGGCTCCGATCAGATTCACCCGATCGGCGAGATCGAGTCGCTCGACCTCGGCGCGCAGGCGTTCTTCGTCGGGGCCGGTCCCGGCGATCACCGCGCGCAGCTTGCCCTTCACGTGCTTCATCGCCTGCAGCAGAGGCTCCACCCGCTTCAGCGCGTCGATTCGTCCGACCGAGAGGATGTAGTCGCCCTGGGTCCCGGGCTGGAAGGCGTCGGCGCCCGGCGGCGGCGGATAGAGCACGCCGGCATCGAGTCCGTTGTAGCGCTTCGCGCGATTCGCCACGTTCCGGGAGATGGCGTAGAGCGCTTCTCCCTCACCGAGCGCCGTGCAGTCGATCCGTCGGATCGTCTCGCGTACGCGCAGGTCTTCGGGCTTGCGCGAATAGCCGCTCCACTCCGTCTCGAAGAGGTCGTAGACCTGTCGAAACTGATGAGTGAGCCAGGTGATCTTGCTGGGGTGCTGCACGACGTAGGACGGGAATTTCGTGCTGATCACCCGGTCGATCTCGTCGCCCCAGCCAGCTTTGAGGCTGACCATCCGCCAGGCGAAGCACTGGTCGACGGGTGCCGTTCTCGGCTCCCAGAAGAAGGGGATCGAGACACCTTCGGCCTGGAAGCCGCGCGCGGTGAGCTCCCGGATCAACGATTCGACGAGGAGTTCCGCGCCGCCCCGGACGAAGGGAACCTGCGGGTAGCAAACGGCGACAGTGCGGACGGCCATCGGAATCAGCGCTTGGCGACGATCGCGTAGTCCTGCGCACCGAAGAGCGCCTCGTTGACCCGCGACCAGTTTCGATGGAGGAGCGCGCGAATCTCCTGGTCCGACTTCGAGCGCCCCTTCAGCTCCGGGTCCGGAAGTGCAAGGCGTTCTTCCTCGGGCGGGACCGGCCCGTAGACCGTCTCGACGACCTCGAACCCAGCCTGATCGAGGAGATAGCTGAGCATCGCGGGCGGAACGGGCGTCACATGGGTTGGATCGAGGTGGAACCAGCGCATCGCGCTCCACGTCGTCGGGTTGATCGTCTCGAGCACGATCGGTGCACCCCGCCGGAGCTTCCTCGAAGCGAGGTCGAGCAACTCCGTGAGCTCGCGAGCGGAGAGGTGCTCGATCAGCTGCGCACTGAAGATCCCGTCCAGGTCTCGATCCGGCAGCTCTTGCAGGTAGTCGAAGAGGTCGGCCTCGACGATCTCGAGACCGTTCAGGCGCGCGTGGCCGACCATGTCCGGATCCGCGTCCAGACCGATCGCGCCGATCCCGTTCGTGCAGCAGAGCTCGAGGAATTCACCGCGTCCGCAGCCCAGGTCGAGGACCTGCGACAGGCCCTCGAAATGTTGTACGTAGGTCTCGAGTCTCGCGCGGATGTCTTCGCGACTTCCGCGGAACGACTCGTTGAAGTCGTAGTGGTCGAGATCACGCGGGGGGAGGGTGCGGCGCTCGAGTCGTTCGAGGCGCTCGTCGCGCTCTGCGACGGAGCGGCGGGCCTCCGAGCTGACGCTCGCGAGGCGTTCCGACAGCGCCTCGCGCTGCTCCGCGCTCGCGTGCTGCTGCGCTGCGAGGGTCTCGATCTGTTCCGAGCGGGCCACCTGGTGCGCTGTGATCGTCTCGATCTGCTCGGCGCCGGCGGCTTGCAGTGCTGTTATGGACTCCATTCGTTCCGCACCGGCGACTTGCTGTGCTGCGATGGTCTCGATCTGCTCTGCGCCGGCCATCTGCTGCGCCGTGATGGTCTCGATCTGATCCGCGAGTGCGGCGTGGGCGTCGGTCATCGCCGACCCGCTCGTCCTCGCGCGTTCGACGTCGCCACGCAGCGCGACCTGCGCCGCGGTCAGGTCCGATTGAGCGTCTGAGAGCGCGCTCGTCGCCTCACGGGACTCGTGGCGCAGGGTCTCGATCGCGGAGTGGGCCTCTTCACGTACCCGATCGAGGGCGGCTTCGAGGGTCTGGCGTTCCGCGTCGATGGCCTGGAGAGTGCGCTGCTGAGCATCGCGCAGCTCGGACTGTCCGGCGTGCAGCGCGTCGAGGTCGGGCTGCAGCACGGCGCGAGGGTCCGGCAGGGCGTCGAGGACCGTACGGATCCGCGCCTCGAGCTCGGGCACGCTCTGGACGAAGGTGACGAGCTGGCCGGCCACGTCGTCGATCTGTCTGCCCTGCGTCGCGGCCGTCACGCGGATCCTACGGAAGTCCTGGGACACGTCTTCCTGGAACGCCATCTGGTGGCGCTCGATCGCCTCGATCCGAATCAGCTCGCTCTCGACGCGTTCGTCGATCCCGTCGACCGATTCGCGCCAATCCTTGTCGGTCACGCGGGCGCGCTCTTCGATGCGGTGCAGCCCGGGCTCGAGCTGTTCGAGGATCGTGCGTTCGATCGACTCCACCCGCGACAGCATTTGCGCTTCGGACACGTCCATGCGTTCGTCGATCGTTCCGAGTCGCGCGATCAGCCGATCGTAGTGCTCGGCCTGGGTCGAGAACGCACCTTTGTATAGACGACGGAGGGCGCGCTTGAGAGTCCGGCCGGCCCAGCCGAGGCGCGAATCGATCGGGGCCCATCGATCGAGGGGCGACCTCACGGCGCCGGCGTCCGGTGTCTCGGCGTCGTCCCCTGGTTCGCGGTACTGGGCTACGTTCTTCTCGATGTCCATGTCGTTCGTCCCGCCCGCGGATCCGTGCTCGAATCGAGGCGCGGTGTCCGCCCTTCGTTCCGGTCGCGTTCGCGGTTCGTGGAGACTTTTCCGTGAAGTCGGGCGTCGATCTCGAGCGGCGCCCGGCGCTCCGGAATACGGTCGCGCCAGGTACCTGGGCAGCATTGGGATCCACGCGGGGGGCGGGAGCGGGTCCAGTGACCGTTGCCGCGCATTCTAGCCCTTCGACCTCGTGTCGACCCGTCGATCCCCGAAGGGGCTGTGACGCATGACTTATTCGTCGGCGTCCTCCACGACGGCCGGCGAATCCGGCGCCGGATCGCGGACCGTCGTCTGCACCGTCGTCAGTGCGAACTATCTGGCGCGCGCGCGGGTGCTGATGGATTCGGTCGCGCGGCAGCATCCCGAATGGGATCGCCACGTGCTTCTCGTGGACGAGGTGCGAGGGCGCTTCGCGACCGATGCCGAGTCGTTCGCCGTGACCGAGGTCGCGGCGCTCGCGATTCCGAAGGCCCGTCAGGTCTTCTTCCGCTATTCGATCCTCGAACTGAACACCGCGGTCAAGCCGCCCTTCCTGCGCTGGCTCGTCGATACCGGCGGGTACGACCGCGTGATCTATCTCGACCCCGACATCGAGCTCTTCACGCCGATGACGGAAGTCGAGCGCAGACTCAGCGACGGCGCGCTGATGTGCCTGACGCCCCACCTCCTCGGCCGAAACGGCGACGAGCGCAAGCCGACGGAGCTGGAGGTGCTCCGCGCGGGCAGCTTCAACCTGGGGTTCCTCGCGGTCGCGCGACATCCGGAGCTCCACGACTTCCTCGACTGGTGGTGGGAGAAGCTCGAGACCCAGTGCGTCGTCGACTTCGAGACGGGACTCTTCGTCGATCAGAAGTGGATGGACCTCGCTCCGGGACTCTTCTCCGACGTCGAGGTGATCCGCGATCCCGGCTACAACGTCGCCTACTGGAATCTGGGACATCGCCGGGTCCGCGAGGGCGACGAAGGTTGGGAGGTGCTGGGGCGACCGCTCGTCTTCTTCCATTTCAGTGGACTCGACATCGCCGATCCGGAGCCCTTCTCGAAGCACCAGGATCGCTTCACGCTCTCGACGCTCGGTGCCGAGGCGGAGCTCGTACGGAACTACTGCGCGGCGGTCACGGCGTCGGGCGAGGCTGAATGTCTAGGGCACGCCTATGCATTCGGTCGGTTGGCCGACGGAAGCCCGGTTTTCGACGGGATGCGAGCGCTCTATCGCACGTCGCCCGAGGTGCAGGAGGCGGGCGGTGACGATCCGTTCCAGCTCGATGCCGACTATTGGAACGCTTCCGTGGACGGGCGCGACGACGCGTTCGTCGTCTCGCGCCTCGCCCATCAACTGTGGCGAGAGCGCCCGGATCTCCAGGCCAATTTCCCGGATCCACTCGGAACGGATCGAGCCCGCTACGTCCCATGGTTCGCGGACTGCGGCATCGATGCGGGCTTGCCGGAGACCTACGTGCTCGGCGCGCGCCGGACCCTTGCCGCGGGGCCGGCGCGCGCGGGACGGCGCGCGCGGCTCACGGCGCTTCTTCGGCGCGCCATCCTCGCCGCGAAGCCGATCGTCGCACCGTACCTGCCGCGGTCGGTGAAGTCAGCGCTCAAACGACGCGTGCTCGGTCTCGACCCGCCGGTCCTGCGCTCGCAGCCCGGCTTGCCCGAGGATCGCGGGCGGCTGCGTGCGCTCTCGGGATTCCATTCCCAGGACGAGCACGACTTCGTGACCGGCGAAGCCTGGATGAGCGACCTGGGCGAGGTGCTGCTTCCGGAGGGCCTGGAAGGTCGGCGGCTCGTGATCGAGGGTACCCACCGCGCGCCCTTCCACGTCGGCGACACGAGCCGCGAGCAGCTCCGAATCGACGTCGAGCTGGACGGCGAGGTCGTCGGCAACTTCCGGGTCGATCGCGAAGGACCGTTTCGAATCAGCTGCGACCTCGCGCCGCCGGAGTCGCCGCCGCGGCTCATGGGGCTGCGCGCGGACTCGACGATCGTGCCGATCGAATACGGCGTTGGGCAAGATTCCCGCACGTTGTCGATCCGGGTGGCGCGCGTCGAGCTCGACGCGCGTCCGCTCGTCGAATTCGGGACCCGCTCGACGGGCACCGACCGTCCGGTGCGAGGTCACGCGGCGCGAAGTGTCGGAGAGGCCGCCGCGACCGGGGTCAACCTCGTCGGCTATTTCCGCCAGGATCTCGGAATCGGGGAAAGCGTGCGGCTCGGGACGCTCGCGGCCGATGCGGCTGGGATCGATGCACGACTCGTCGACTTCAGCGAGGGCTGCACGAGTCGCAGCGGGAACACGCGCTTCGCGACGCGTCTCGGTGCGACGAACCCGTTCCTCACGAACCTCGTTCACGTCAACGCCGACCAGCTGCCGCTCGCCTATCACACCCTCGGCGCCGACTTCTTCGACGGACGTCACACGGTCGGCATCTGGCATTGGGAGCTGCCCGAGTTTCCGGAGGAGTGGGTCGGGAGCTTCGAGCTCGTCGACGAGCTGTGGGCGCCGAGCCGTTTCGTGCAAGCGGCGTTGTCGGAAAAGTCGCCGGTTCCGGTCGTGCACATGCCCCACGCGATCGAGCCGAGGCGACCGGCCGCGGTCGATCGTCGCGAATTCGACCTGCCCGACGATCGCTTCCTGTTCCTCACGATGTACGACATGCACTCCTTCCAGGCGCGCAAGAATCCGGAGGCGGTGATCGAAGCCTTCGTCGAGGCGTTTCCCGACGCGGAGCGGGCCGGGGTCGGACTCGTGGTGAAGGTGATGAACGCGGAGAGCACGCCGGCGGACGCGGCGCGTCTGCGCACACGAGCAGCGGCGCTGCCCGGCATCCGACTCGTCGAAGGCACCTTCGATCGCGACGCGGTCGATCGGCTCGAGTCCGCCTGCGACGCCTTCGTGTCGCTGCACCGGAGCGAGGGGTTCGGGCTCGGGCTCGCCGAATCGATGGCGCTCGGGAAGCCGGTGATCGCGACGGGCTGGTCTGGGAATCTCGACTTCATGGACGAGTCGAACTCCGCCCTCGTCGACTATCGCCTGGTCGAGATCGACCGCGACCACGGGCCGTATCGAAAGGGACAGATCTGGGCGGAGCCCGATGTGGAAGACGCCGCGCGCTGGATGCGACGCTTCGTGGACGAGCGCGAGGCGACCGCCCGGCGAGCTGCGGCGGGACGGGGCACGATTCTCGAACGATTTGCGCCGGAGGCGATCGGCCGACGCCAGCTTCGGCGCTTGCGGCGGATCGCGGCGGGCGCGGGCTTCCTGGACGCGCGCTGACTAGACTGATTCGGGCACGGAGCGTCGGGTCGGGCGATCGCGGCGAGTGCCGGAGCGCGGAGGACCGATCGATGGCGGACGAGACACAGGCAACCCCGATGGCGAAGCTCGAAATCCGCAAAGGCCCCGACGCCGAACTCTCCGTTGGCGGTCTGCGTTTCGTCGCTTGCCGCCGGGAAGTCGGCGACATCGACGGCGGCATCACCCTCTACGTCTGGGGACGCCCGCCCGGCGACGCCGACGAGTCCGAGATCCTGCGCGTCGACCTCTTCCGCGCCCGGCCGCACTACCACGCGCCGGCGGACCGGGAGGAGGAGACCCGGATCGAGGCGGTGGACGCCGTCGAATGGGGCATCGACGCGCTCACGACACGCGCCCCGGCCCTCGCCGCGGAGGCGGGCTTCGAGGCCCTCGGCGAGGCGCTCGACACGGCGGCGCTCACGGACGCGGCGACCCCGCTCCGGGACCTCTTCGCGGGACTCGGCGAGCCCACCGAGGTCTCGTATTTCGAGGTGCCGCAGGCAGTGCTCGACCAGCTCGCCGCGGGCTGAATCGAGGGAATTTCCGGGATCCGGTTCCTGGGGGTTGACGGGTCTCGATAAAACTGGCATTTAGATGCCACTTGGCGACTAAACGCCAAGAGGATTCCGCGTGCCGCAGACCCCCAGCCATCCTCCGTCCGCCTCCGCGTCGTCCCGCCGCGTCGACCGCCGCGTACAGGAGTTCCGCGCGCGGGTGCTCGAGACAGCCGAGACCCTCTTCGCGGAGCGGGGAATCGAGGCCACCAAGATCGACGACATCTGCGAGGCCGCGGACGTCGCGAAGCGCACGCTCTGCAACCACTTCCCGACCAAGGCGCACATCGTCCAGGCCTTGTCCGGGGAAGCGGTCTCCCGGATGGTCGCGATGATCGACGACGCGCGGGAAGCGGGCGGCACGACCCGCGAGCGCATCACGCTGCTCTTCGACGGCTTCTTCGAAGGCGGCGAAGAGGTCGGTCCGGTCCACCGCGAATCCGTCGGCGCCTTCTTCGGCGCCGCCCACGGCACCCCCGACGCGACGGACGGCGAGATCCGCGTGTCCGACGCGGTGCAGGCACTGCTTGCCGCCGGCGGGTCGGACCAGCTGCCCTCCGGCGCCAGCGTCGAGACCTTCGCCGAGGTCGTCCTCGGATCGATCTACGCGACCACTCTCGAGTGGGTCCACCGCGACGACTACGACGTCGAAGCCCGGACCTCCGAGGTCGGTCGCTTCCTGGCGAGCTTGTTGCCCGCCGACTGAACGTGCTCTCACGTCACGCCGAGCGACGTGCCCCCCGCAAGACAGGAGACTTCCCCGATGAAGGAATTCAAGGACCGCGTGGCGGTCGTGACCGGCGGTGCCGGCGGAATCGGCAAGGCGCTCGTCAAGGCCTGCGTCGCCGAAGGCATGAAGGTCGTGATCGGGGACGTCGAGGAGCCGGTCCTGAAGGCGACCTGCGAAGAGCTCGGGGCGGCGGTGACCGGTCGCGTGACGGACGTCTCGGATCCGGTTTCGGTGCAGGCCCTCGCGGACTACACGTTCGAGACCCACGGCGCGTGCCATCTCCTCTTCAACAACGCCGGCGTGTCGGCGCCGAACCTCGATACCTGGGAGACCGAGCCGTCGGATTTCCAGTGGGTCCACGGCGTGAACGTCGCCGGCGTCGCCCACGGCATCCAGGCCTTCGTCCCGCGCATGATCGGACGCGAGACGATGGAGGCCACCCTCGTCGAGCGGGCGAAGAAGCTCGCCCGCGGCGAATGCCCGATCGAGCTCGAGCACATGGGGCTGTCTTGAGCTTCTGAGGCTCTCGTCGCCCTTCATTCCTTAGGCGCCCACCGTATTCAGGAGAACGCCATGAGTCAGAACACGGATTCGAACGACCCCGTCCTGATCATCAGCTCGGACTGCCACGCCGGCACCCTGCCGTCCGGCTACAACGAGCACATGGATCCGAAGTTCCACGACGCCGCCAACGCGTGGTGGGTCCAGTACACGCGCGAGATGATGAATCGCGTCGGGACCTTCTTCGACCAGGAGGCCGTCGAGGCCTACAGCGAGAGCGCCGGGGAGCAGGGCGGCAACCGGATGAAGGCCATGTCCGATCCGGACTACGCCCCGACCGATCAGGATCTGCTCGACCTGCTCTCGGACCCGTCCAACCCGTTCGCGCCGCGACCCGGGGAATGGGACGCGAAGGTGCGGATGCAGGAGCTCGACGACGACGGCGTCGCGGGCGAGATCATCTTCCCGCAGATGGCCCCCTTCGGCGCGGGGCTCATGCAGTATCGCCACGACATCAGCCCGGAGCAGAACCTCGAGGGCTGCCGCTCGTACAATCGCTGGCTGGCGTCGTTCTGCAGCACGCACCCCGAGCGGATGGCCGGGGTCGCGCTGATCAACGTCGACGACATCGACGTGACGGTCCAGGAGATCCGGGACGCCAAGGCGATGGGGCTGTGGGGCGGGGTGCTGCTGCCGTCGAGCACGGGCAGCCATCCCTTCTATCACCACCCGCGCTACGAGCCGATCTGGGCGGTGTGTGAAGAGCTCGGCATGCCGCTCCAGTCCCACTCGGGCTGGGCGCCGGACTACGGCGACGTCGAATGCGCGACGGCGATGTTCATCAGTGAGGTCGACATGTGGGCCCAGCGGCCCTTCACCGCGCTGATGTGGTCGGGCGCGTTCGAGCGCCACCCGGACCTCAAGTACGTCCTGACCGAGGTCGGCGTCGGCTGGATCCTCGAGAAGCTGCGCGTGCTCGAGTTCAAGGCCGCGGATCCGATCTTCAAGCACTTCACGAAGGATCTTTCGAAGAGCCCGACCGGCTACTACGAGCAGAACTGCTTCATCGGCGCGTCCTTCCTCCGCCCGCACGAAGCGAAGTTCAAGGACGAGGTCGGCGTGCACAAGCTGATGTGGGGCACGGACTACCCGCACCTCGAGGGCACCTGGCCTTCCACGATGAAGGAGCTGCAGGAGACCTTCGGCGCGTATCCCGAGCAGGAGATCCGGGACATCCTCGGCTCGAACGCAGCGCGCGTCTACGGATTCGACACCGACGAGCTCGCGCCGATCGCGAACGAGATCGGCCCGACCCTCGCCCAGATCCGCGGCGAGTCGTGAACGAGGAGATGAACATGGACCGCTATCTCGTGATCTCTTCCGATGGACACGCGGGTCCCCGACCGGAGGTCTACCGCGACTACCTCGATCCGCAGTACCGGGACGAGTTCGATCGTCAGAACCAGGCACGCATGAAGGCCCTCGAGCTCGCCGGCGAGCGGCTCGAGATGCGTCAGGAGAGCAAACAGTGGGCGTCGGACAAGGCGCACGGCCTCGCGGGCGCGTGGGACAGTGAGCGACGAAACGAGGTGCTCGACGCGGATGGCGTCGCGGCGGAGATCCTCTTCGTCGACGGCCTCACCGAAGAAAACTCGCCGCCCTTCGGCGGGGACCTCGGGTTGATGCCGACCGGCGTCGATCCGGACCATCAATGGGCGGGGTGCCGCGCGCACAACCGCTGGATGTCGCAGTTCTGTTCCGAGAGTCCCGAACGTCGCTACGGACTCGCGCTCGTCGCGCCGTTCTGGGGCGTCGACACGGCGGTGGCCGAGATCGCGTGGGCGAAGGAGAACGGCCTGCGCGGCATCATGCTCCCGCACATGTTCACCGGCCAGGATCCCTACCACCATCCGAAATACGATCCGATGTGGCGCGCCTGCGAAGAGCGGGACGTGGTCATCCACTTCCACTCCGGCGCCGCGCCGATGCACGAGTACTACGGCCTCGACATCTTCCGCGCACAGGATCCGGAGCAGCTCAGCGAGCCGCCCGTCGAGCTGCCGGGCGCGCTCGGCATCTACGTGACCGAGGTCGCGTGGTGGCTCACGCGGCCCCTCGTCTACATGATCTGGGGCGGCGTCTTCGAGCGCTTCCCCGCGCTCAAGACCGCCGTCACCGAGGGCTCGACGATCTGGGTGCCGGAGCTGCTCCACCTGATGGACCAGCGCTACGGCGACCACCACTTCTCGGCGAAGCTCGGGACGGGGTACAAGCGGCACCTGTCGATGAAGCCGTCGGAGTATTTCCGGCGGAACGTCAAGGTCGGCAGCTCGGCCATGTCGCGCCGCGAGGCGGAGATGCGGCACGAGATCGGGATCGGCTCGATCATGTGGGGCTCCGACTATCCGCATCCGGAGGGCACCTGGCCGATGACCCAGAAGATGATGGCGGAGGTGCTCGGCGGACTGCCCGAGGACGACATCACCGCCATCCTGGGTGGCAATGCCGCCGAGTTCTACGGCTTCGACGTGGCGGCGCTCCAGCCCCTCGTCGACCGGATCGGCCCCGAGAAGAGCCTCTTCCAGCGCGAGCAAGCGCAGTAGAGCGTCCTACACTTTCATGAGTCCACACCTGCCTGTGGTCGCGAGACGCGGCTGAACGAGACCGCCCTCCGAAGGAGAATTCCATGTCCAATCCCTCCGATGCCTTCAAGATCAACCCCGGTGAAGTGCTGGGCTGGCCCAGCCTGAAGATCAGCTACCCGACCGACCCCGCGAAGCTCGCCGAGCTGTTGCCGCCCGGCCTCGAGCCGTCCGACACGTCGAACGTGCACTTGAACATCTACCTGATCCCCGTCCCCGACGAGCCGGAATTCGGCGTCGTGATCGACATCGACGCGGACTATCGCGGACAGAAGGGCCGGTACTGCCTCGGCTACGGCATCGACCAGGAGAGCGCGATCTACATCTCGAAGGACATGAACGGCCAGCCGAAGTTCCCGTGCGAGATCGAGTACTACCGGATCGGCGAATCCGTGAAGGCCCGCTGCACGCACCAGGGCTACACGTTCCTCGAGTACAAGGGGCGCACCGCAGGCTCCCTCGAGATGCCCGAGGAAGAGCACGACTTCCAGTGGTGGATCAAATGCTCCCGCGCCGTCGGCGGCGCGGAGAAGGCGTACGACATCGAGCCCTTCGTCGTCTCCGTCGAGTCGAAGACCCAGCCGGTCTACCGCGAGAAGGTCGAAGGCGAGCTCCTGCTCCGCGACAGCCCCTGGGACCCGATCGCCGAGCGACTTCCGGTCCAGGGCGAAGTCGAGGCCTACCTGTCGATCGGCAAGCCGATCCAGCGCGAGATCTCGCGCCAGGGCGGCCTAGACCCCGACGCGTTCTGGCCCTTCGCCGACACGATCGGCAGCTCCCGGTGGCCCGGCAAGATGGGCGGCCCGATCCGTGAGATCGACTGGAGCAGCTATCCCGAGGAGTACCGCTCCTAGCGGGCGCATCGTCGCGTCGGACAGGACGTCCAGTACCGCCGGCAAGAGGGCGCGGCGCTAGACTGCGCTCCCGATGGCGGCGATCGACGACCAGCTCGAGCCCGTACTGCGCCACGCGCTTCCGGATTTCCGGAAGCTCGTGCGCGTGCGACGGCTGAGCGCCGGCGCGAGCCAGGAGACCTACCGGGTCGAGATCGAGACCACGGGCGGAGAGCGCGCGCTCGCGTTGCGCCGAGCGGCGGGCGGACGCAGCGGACCGCCCGAAGGCGCCAACCCGGGTCCTGGCCTCGCCGGAGAAGCCCGACTGATGGCCGTGGCTCGTGAAGCCGGTGTGCCCGAGCCCGAAGTCGTCCACGTGCTCGCCGAAGGCGACGGGCTCGGCGACGGCTTCCTGATGGAATGGCTCGACGGCGAGACCCTCGGCTCGAAGATCGTGAAGGCGCCGGAGCTCGAAGGCGTTCGACCGACCCTCGCCTTCGAGTGCGGTCGCATCCTCGCGCGGATCCACGGCATCGACCCCGAGGCGACCGGGCTCGGGGAGTTCCTCACCGAGCAGTCGACCCGCGACTACGTCGAGGGGCTGTGGCAGGGCTACCAGGCGTACGGCACACCCCAGCCGATGATCGACTACACGGCCCGGTGGTTGCTCGACCATCTCCCCGAGCCCGTCTACGACGCGCCGCGCCTCGTCCACAACGACTTCCGCAACGGCAATTTCATGGTCACGCCCGAGGGCATCAACGCCGTCCTCGACTGGGAGGTCGCCTACCTCGGCGATCCGGTGCGCGACCTGGGCTGGATCTGCACCAACTCCTGGCGCTTCGGGCGCCACGATCAGCCCTGCGGCGGCTTCGGGTCGCGGGAAGCGCTGCTCGAGGGGTATGAGGCGGAGTCGGGGATCCGGATCTCCGTCGAGCACCTGCGCTGGTGGGAGGTGTTCGGTTCGTATTGGTGGGCGGTCGGCACGCTGAACATGGCGGACATGGTGCGCCAGGGCGTCGATCCCTCCGTCGAGCGACCCGGGATCGCCCGGCGCAGCTCGGAGTGCCAGGTCGACTGCGCGAACCTGATCCTGCCAGGGCCGGTCGAGCTCGTCGCCGAATCCGAAGCGGCCAGCAGCCTCGACATGCCGACGACCGAAGAGCTGCTGACAAGCGTGCGCGACTTCCTGCGCAACGATCTGCGCCCCTCCCTCGAAGGCCGGAACGCGTTTCTGTCCCTCGTCGCCTCGAACTCCCTCGACATCGTCCTGCGCGAGCTCACCCTCGGTCCCGCTCACACGACAGCCGAACGCGCCCGGCTCGCGGAGCTGCTCGGCGACGCGGACGCGAGTCTCGACGCGCTCCGTCGGCGACTCTGCGAAGGGCTGCGCGACGGCTCTGTCGATCTCGACCAACCGGGACTCGGCGACCACCTGCGTACCACCGTCGTGAACCAGCTCGCCATCGACCAACCCCGCTATTCGGGCCTCGCCGCCGCCCTCACCGGCGACCGCTGATCCGATTCACAGGAGACCTCCGACTTGGACTTCGACCTCCCCCAGGACCTGCGTGACTACCTCGAAGAGCTCGACCGCTTCATCGAAGCCGAGATCAAGCCCCTCGAGAACGAGAACGACAACATCCGCTTCTTCGACCATCGCCGCGAGGACGCCCGCACGAACTGGGAGGAGGGCGGCCGTCCGACGGAGGAGTGGGAGGCGCTGCTCGCGGAGGCCAAACAGCGCGCCGACGCCGCCGGTCACTACCGTTATGCGTTCCCGAAGGAGTACGGCGGGCGCGACGGGACGAACCTCGGCATGGCCGTGATCCGCGAACACCTCGCGCGCAAGGGCCTCGGGCTGCACAACGACCTGCAGAACGAGCACTCGATCGTCGGCAACAACGTGGGTCTGCTGCTCCTGCTTCACTACGGCAGCGACGAGCAGCGGGAGACCTGGCTCGAGGGCGTGGCTTCGGGACGCCGCGGCTTCACGTTCGGGATCACCGAGTCGGCCCACGGCTCCGACGCCACCCACATGGAGACGACGGGTGTCCGCGACGGGGACGAATGGATCCTGAACGGCGAGAAGAGCTGGAACACGGGCATCCACAACGCGAAGCACGCGATGGTGATGGCGCGGACCGACGGCCAGGCGGGTGACGGCCACGGCATCACGGCTTTCCTCGTCCCGACGGACAGTCCGGGCTTCAACGTCGAAGAGCTGCTCTGGACGTTCAATATGCCGACGGACCATGGCCGATTCACGATGAAGGACGTGCGGGTGCCGCATGGTTCGATCTTCGGCGAGGAAGGGCGCGGCCTGCAGGTCGTACAGCACTTCTTCAACGAGAATCGCATCCGCCAGGCGGCGTCGTCCCTCGGCGCGGCCCAGTTCTGCATCGACGAGTCGATCCAGTACGCGCAGGAGCGCGCGCCCTTCGGCAAGCCCCTCGCGACGAACCAGGCGATCCAGTTCCCGCTCGTCGAGCTCCAGACCCAGTGCGAGATGTTGCGCGCGCTGATCCACAAGACGGCCTGGCAGATGGACAAGGACGGGGCTTTCTCGGTCTCGGACAAGGTCTCGATGTGCAACTACTGGTCGAACCGGCTCTGCTGCGAGGCGGCGGACCGCGCCATGCAGGTCCACGGCGGCCTCGGCTACTCGCGGCACAAGCCCTTCGAGCACATCTATCGCCACCACCGCCGCTACCGGATCACCGAGGGCGCGGAGGAGATCCAGATGCGCCGCGTCGCGGGCTACCTGTTCGGATTCATGAAGCAGCGCGCGCCGAAGGGCGTGAAAGAAGATTGATCCCAGCTTCGCTGGGATCGTCGGGTCCGGGGTGCTATCCGAGAGGGGCGCCCGGATCGGGGGGAGATCCGTGATCCAGTTCGAATTGAACGGAAGTTCGGTCGAGGCCGACGTCGACCCGGAGATGCCGATCCTCTGGGTGGTGCGGGACGTGCTCGGCCTGACCGGCACGAAATTCGGCTGCGGCATCGGACAATGCGGCGCCTGCACCGTCCATCTCGACGGCGCGCCCGTCCGCAGCTGCCTCACGCCGATCTCGGTCGCCGAGGGGCGCACGGTCACGACCATCGAGGGCCTCGATCCGGCGGGCGAGCATCCGCTGCAGATGGCCTGGATCGAGCACAACGTGCCGCAGTGTGGCTACTGCCAGTCCGGCCAGATCATGAGCGCCGCGGCGCTGCTCGACGGCATCGCCGATCCGTCGGACGACGAGATCCGCGCCGGCATGGCGGGCAACATCTGCCGCTGCGGCACCTACGACCGCATTCGCGCGGCGATCCGGACCGCGGCGCAGGGCGCCGGTGAGACGGGAGGGCAGGGCGATGCCTGAGATTTCTCGTCGTGCGTTTCTGGGCGGCAGCGCGGTCGCGACCGCGGGGCTCGTGGTCGGATGCGGGGGCCGTGGCGCCGGCGTCGTTCGGCCGCCGGACCTCGGCGACGCCGCCGACTTCGGTCCGTGGATCATGATCACGCCCGAGGACGAGATCATCGTCCTGTCCGACAAGGTCGAGATGGGGCAGGGGACGCTCACCCTCTACGCCACGCTCGTGGCCGAGGAGCTCGAGGTCGACCCGGATCGGATCGAAGTGCGACACGCGTCGATCGATCCGCGCTTCGGCATCATGCAGATGACCGGCGGAAGCAACACCGCGAAGACCCAACACGAGAAGGTGCGCCGCGCGGCCGCCGAGGTTCGCGAGCGCTTGCGGCGCGCCGCGGCCGAAGCCTGGGACGTCCCGCGCGAAGAGGTTCGAGCGGACGACGGCGTGCTCTCGCACGCCGCGAGCGGACGATCCGCGACGTATGGCGAGCTCGCTGGCGACGCGGCGCGGGTGTCCGCTCCGCGAGGCATCGAGCTCAAGCCGGCTTCGGAGTTCCGCGTGATCGGCCGCCACGTGACGCGCGCGGACGCCCCGGCGAAGACCCGCGGCGAGGCGCGCTATGGCATGGACGTGCGGGTCGAGGGCATGCGTTATGCCGCGATCCTGCGCCCGCCGGTTCGAGGTGATCGCGTCGCGCGGTTCGACGCGACCGACGCGCTCGCTGTCGGCGGCGTCGTCGGTGTCTTCGAGGTGCCCTCCGGCGTCGCGGTCGTGGCCGAAAACACCTGGGCAGCGCGCCAGGGCGTGGCCGCGCTCGACGTCGACTTCGAGCGTGGGGACGGACCCCGGCCGGATACCGCGGCGATTCGCAGCGAGCAGGAGCGAATCCTCGCGGAGGAGCGCGGGCGCGAGGCGGTCGACGAAGGAGACGTGGACGACGCCCTCGACGAGGCGACGACGAGTCTCGACGTCACGTATTTCACGCCGCATCAGGCGCACGCGACGATGGAGCCCCTCAACTGCACGATCGTGCCGCGCGACGGCTACGTCGACGTGCACCTCGGCACCCAGGGGCCGAACGGCATCCAGGACAACGTCGCGGCGGTCCTCGACCTCTCCCGGGAAGACGTGCACGTCCACGTCGAGATGCTGGGCGGCGGCTTCGGTCGTCGTGCGTTCACGGACGTGGCGATCGAATGCGCCGAGATCGTTCGGCGGCTCGGCGAGCCGGTCAAGCTCGTGTGGTCGCGAGAAGACGATCACGGTCACGACTTCTATCGCCCCGCGTCCGGCCATCGGCTTCGTGGCGCGGTCGGAGAGGACGGTCGCCTGCTCGCCTGGGATCACGTCATCGTCATCCCGTCGCTGATGCCGTCGATGGGCAAGGGAATGGCCGGGTCCGTCGCGCCGCAGGCGTTGCGCGGCGTCGCGAACGCGATCGGCGACCGGATGATGGACCTCGTTCCCCGCCTGGTCGGGCCGATCCTCGGGATGGAGGGCGCGAACGAGATCGCCTACGCCACCGAGAATCGACGCCTGGGATCGGTCGTGCACGACCCCGGCGTCCGCGTCGGCATCTGGCGCTCGGTCGGGCACTCGAACAACGGGTTCGTGATCGAAGGCTTCGCAGACGAGCTGGCCCATGCCGCGGGCGAAGATCCGCTCGCGTTCCGCCGACGCCTCCTCGGGGATCACCCGCGACATCTCGCCTGCCTCGACCTCGTCGAGGAGCATGCGAGCTGGGGATCACCCGCGCCCGACCGGTCGCAGGGCGTCGCCGTCTACGAGTCCTTCGAGAGCGTGGTGGCCCACGTCGCCGAAGTCGTCGTCGAGGGCGATGCGTTCCGGGTCGAGCGGGTCGTGTGCGCGGTGCACTGCGGCCAGGCGCTGAACCCCGACGTCGTGCGCGCGCAGATCGCCGGAGGCACGGTGTTCGGGCTGACCGCCGCGATCAAGAGCGCCGTGCACTTCGTCGATGGCGTGCCCCAGGAGAGCAACTTCGACCGCTATGCCATGCTGCGGAATCACGAGTCGCCGGACGTCGAGGTCCACATCGTGCCGAGCGACGACCCGCCGACCGGCGTCGGCGAGCCCGGGACGCCGGGGATCGCTGCCGCGGTCGCAAACGCGCTCTACGCAGCGACCGGAAAGCGTCTGCGGGAGCTTCCGCTTCGGCTCGAAGCCTAGGCGCCGTTAGCCGGTCGCACCCAGATCGGCGACGTCCAGGCGCGCTCGCGAATGCGCTTCGGGACCGTCGGGTCGTCGCACGAGCCCGGCCGGTCGCCCGGCTCGAGCCGATTGCACAGCAGCGTCGACCAGCGACAGCTCGGCACCTCGACCACCCGCGCGTAGTAGACCGCGGCCTGATCGGGGTCGAAGGTCGGATCCTCCCAGACGCCGCATAACGTATCGGCCCCGGCATCGACCGGCTCGCAGGTGTCGACGGAGAGCAGCTCGTCGGAGACGGCTTCGCCCGCCGCGTCGAACACGCGCGTCTCGTAGACACCATCCTCACCGACCCAGCCTTTCACGATCTGGATCCGTTCGAGGGCATTCGTGACGAGGCTGGCCGTCCCGGGGTCGCGATCCGCGGTCACGAAGAAGCGCGGGGACTCGCCGCGCGCGAGGTCGAGCTCACCGCCCATCGGGACGCCGTTCGCGTAGGCGTGCTCGATCGCGTCGGAACGCGCGCAGAGGTCCGGTGCCAGCCCGGCTCCCGCGAAGAGTCGCGGCTCGATCCGCGGGCCGATCGTCGCGAAGGTCTCCCGTCGCGACAGCGCGTCGAAGATCGCGTCCCGCGTGTTCTCTTCGGCCCATACGCCGGCCACGCCGCCCGGATTCGTGCCGACGCGCTCCGAGCCTCGTCCGCCTCGCGCCATGTTCCCGTCTTCGATCACGTCGCCCATCGTGCCGTCGTGTGCGTCCGTCGAGCCGATGAAGCCGAACTCGAAGGGGTTGGCTCCGATCCGCGACTCCTCTTCGAGGCCAGCGACGAGCGCCGTGCGCACGTAGTCGTTCCGGTCGATGCAGCCACCCCCGGCGAGCGCGCCCACGCCTGGCTTCCCTTCGCAATCCGGCGGAGTGGGCTGCGCGATCGAGCGCATCTTCTCGAAGCCGCAGAGCTCGTCGACCGGCCCGCCGATTCCGACGAGGCCGTTGCGGCATTCGGAGTCGCCCTTGATCTGCATCATCTCGACGACGGGCTCCATCTCTGCGCGCAGCCGTGCGAAGCGCGCTTCCTGGAGCGGATTCATCACGCCGGGGTACTCGGCGCGGAACATGCGCCCGTCCGAGTGGTTCGGGTTGTGCGGGATGGCGAGCACTTCGCAGCCGGGCTTGCCGTCATTGCACTCGTCGCGCAGGCGTCGAAGCATGATCAGCGGATCCGGCTCGGCGAGGGCGTGGATCGGGCGGTCGATCGCGACCTCGTTCCGGAAGATCACGTTGCGGTGGATCTTCGACAGCTGCGGCGTGAGCGAATACTCGTAGGCGACGAAGGTGGTGAACGAACACGCCGAAGTACGGTCGTAATGCTGCTCGGCGGTGTTCTGGATCTCGAGCCAGAAGTCGTCCTCAGCGTCGCGGCAGGGACGGCCGTCGAGGCCGCAGACCGAGGCGTCGTCGAGGGAGAGCGTGCGCTGGATTATGTACTGCACCGTCTCCTCGAAATTGCTGGTGATCCGGGCGGGACCGTCGCCGCGATAGAGCCGGCAGGCCTGCGTGCCGAAGACCCGGGAATCCGGTCGCGTGCAGCGCGAGACCGGTCCGAAGTTCTCCGCGTGGTCTGTGACCGCGGCGAAGTCGAGGGGGCGATCGATCCGGTGGACCTGCGTGCCGATCCCGTCTTCGTCGAGCTTCCCCATCCGGATCGGTTCGCCCTTCGCGAAGCGATAGGCGTCCGAGGGCGTGGTCCGCGTGTCGAAGAGATAGGCGTCCATCGACCGCGAGGTGTGGACGTGGAGGTCGCCGAAGAGCGCCTGCTTCGTGACGACCTGGTCGGCGCAGGGCTCTCGATCGAGCAGGGCAGGGGGGCTCGACCGCCGTCCCGGGGCGTCGTCGCCGCCGCTCCCGCGCATCGCGCCGTCGCAACCGACGCTCAGGAAGAGAAGAAGGAGAAGTCCCGACCCGATCCGTCGCATGCCTGGTCCTCGCTCGCCGCTAGGGCGCCATCGTATCCGGGGCGTCGAAGCCGTAGGGCCGGTAGATGCCGACGATGAAGTTCTCGTGCATCCCGTACCCGACGTCGCCGTTGCTCGCTTCGAATCGGCAGAGCGTCTCGTTCAGGCCGAAGACCTCGGCGCGCTTGGCCGGCGTCGAGACGTCGTATTTCAGACCCTCGATCTTTTCCTTGCCCTGGTAGACGCCATGGCCCCAGCCGTCGGTGTTGATGTACCCCGAGCCCATGCCCAGGTTCACCGTGCGAAGCGGGACGTTCTCGACCGTGAGGTCGCTGTTCGCGTAGCCGATCGTCGCGCCGGCGACCTCTCGCGTGCCGGGGTGGTACCGCATCTTGTGGGTCGGGGAGCCGAGGATCTCGTTGTCCTTGTCGATCCCGTAGTTCCAGACCTTGATGCCCTCTTCCATCTGGCGATCGCCGTCGGGGCCCTCTTCGATGAAGGTCTTGATCATGTAGTCCTCGAACTGCATCGGCATCCAGTTGTGGAAGAACCCGTGCGCGCGCTCCTCGGTCACGCGGATGCCCGGCGGCTCCGGCTCGCCGACGCCGCGCACGCCCCACGAGCGATCCCGGGCGCCCTTCCACTTCGTGGGCTCGACCGTGTAGCTCTGTCCGTCGATCTCGAGGGAGCCGGTGTAACAGCCCGTCTGCGCGAAGCGGGCGTTGTCCATGGTCGTCCGGTTGAAGCTCTTCTTGATCGACTTGGGCTCCTCGAGCGGGTACTGCGCGCCGTCCCAGGTCACGTCGAAGGCGAGTCCCCACTCGTTGTCGTCGCACTGGATGCGGAGCTTCTTGAGTCCCTCGAGCACCTCGAACTTGAAGGGGCCGACCGAGGTGTCCATCCGGTCGCTGCCGAGCTCTCGGCTCGCGCGCACGGTGTACTGCGTGTCGCCGTGCGAGATGCTCGCGAAGGCGTCCGTCACGCCGAGGTTCGGGTACTGCCCCAGGCCGAAGACCATGAAGAGCTCGTCGCTCGACGCGTGCAGGTTGAAGTAGTAGCGATCGAAGAAGTTGCGATCGCTCGTAAAGACGTGATCGAAGGTGTCGGTCGTCTGGTGGGCGAGGTAGTCGTCCATCGGGCTGATCGGCATCGGCGGCTCCTGTCGAAGAGTTCGGAGGAACAACTCTAGAACACGGAGACGCCCTCGAAAGGGGGCGCTCGCGCTCGATTCGCGGGGCTGGCCGGGCATGCGGGCATCGGCGATCGTTCCGGCCCGACACGAATCCCATGGAGACGACATGAGCGATGAATCCCGTGTGCTGACCGAACTCGATGACGAGGGCGTGCTGCTGATCACGATGAATCGGCCCGAGAAGAAGAACGCCTTCGACGAGGATCAGTGGGACGCGTTCTGCCAGGCGCTCCGGGATGCCGAGGCGGATCCGAAGGTCGCGGTCGTGGTGCTGACCGGCGCCGGTGGCAACTTCTCCTCCGGCGCGGATCTGTCGGGCTTCAGCGGCGGAGACCGACCCCCGCGCGAAGACGGCTTCGCTTCCGGCTTCTTCGCCGCCGAAGCGTCGGTCCTCGCCTTCGGCAAGCCGCTGGTCGCGGCCGTGCCCGGCGTTGCCGTCGGCGGCGGGTGCACGATCGCGATCGCCTCCGACATCGTCTACGTCGGCGAGAGCCTCCGCGCGCGGCTGCCCTTCGCGAACCTCGGCCTCGTGCCCGAGATCGCGAGCAGCTACACGCTCCAGAGCTCGATCGGTCGCCAGCGCGCGAACGAGCTCATGTTCACCGCCGAGTGGATCGACGCGGCCAAGGCCGTCGACCTCGGGATGGCCGCGCGTGCGTACCCGGACGAGGAGCTGCTCCGCGCCGCGCTCGAGAAGGCGCGCGAAATCGCCCAATGGCCCACCTCCGCGCTCGTCGCGATCAAGCGCATCATGAATCAGGCCCACCGCGCGGGCGTGGCCGCCGCCCTCGAGATCGAGCACGACGAGATGTCGAAGGCGCAGGGCTCCCCGGAGAACATCGAAGCGATCCGCGCCTTCATCGAGAAGCGGCCCGCCGACTTCAAGCAGTTCCGCAAGTAGGGAGACCGCCGATGCCGAGAGAAGGGCGCCTGCGTTCGCGATCCTTTCGAAGTGCCCTCCTGGCGTTCGGGCTCACGCTGGGCGTGGCGATGGTCGCGTCTTCCGCGCCGGAGGATCGCCGCGTTCTCTTCGGAGACACGCACCTGCACACGTCGTGGTCCCCCGACGCGAACATGATGGGCAACCGAACGGCGGACCCGGACACGGCCTACCGCTTCGCGAAGGGCCTCCCGGTCATCCATCCCGCGCATCGCGCCCGGGTCCGAATCGAGACGCCCCTCGACTTCCTCGCGGTCTCGGATCACGCCGAGTTCATGGGCGTCATCCCGATGATCCTCGCGAACGATCCGCGGGTCGCGAATTCGGAGACCGCGCAGCGCTTCGGGAACCTCGCGCGGGAAGGCCGCGGCAACGAGGCGATGGGGATCCTCGTGAAGCAGGTCGCAGGTGGCACGGTCGATCCGGACCTCGTGTCCGACTCGGTTCAGGCTTCCGTCTGGGCCGAGATCGCGTCCGCCGCCGAGCGACACTACGCGCCGGGCCAGTTCACGACGCTCCTCGCCTGGGAGTGGAGCTCGATGCCGGACATGGCAAACCTCCACCGCATCGTCCTGATGCGAGAAGGCGCGGACGTCGCCGGCACCTTCCTGCCGCTCTCGAGTCTCGACGACGGTCGCCCGGAGACCCTGTGGTCCTGGCTCGACGCGACGTCGGCCCGGACCGGCGCGACGTTCCTCGCGATGCCGCACAACTCGAACCTGTCGCTCGGCAGGATGTTCGAGACGACGAAGAGCGACGGCACGCCGATCGACGCGGAGTACGCGCGCACCCGTGCGCGCTGGGAGCCGATCGTCGAGATCACCCAGGTGAAGGGAGATTCTGAGACCCACCCCGTGCTCTCGCCGACCGACGAGTTCGCCGACTACGAGACGTTTGGCGATCTGAACGGTCAGTCCAAGGACCGGGCCGGCGACTACGTTCGAAGCGCGCTGCGTCGGGGGCTCGAGATCGCCGCGAAGACCGGCGTGAATCCCTACGAGTTCGGGATCGCGGGCGCGACGGATTCGCATACCGGGCTCGCGACGGCCGAGGAGCGCAACTTCCTCGGCAAGTTCGCGTCACCGTCGACGCCGGAGGCGAACCTCGCGCCCTCTCGAGGCGGATCGATCCGGGGGATCGAGCTCGGCGCCGCCGGACTCGTCGGCGTCTGGGCGGAGGAGAACACGCGCGAGGCGATCTTCGACGCGTTCGCGCGGCGCGAGGTCTACGCTACTACGGGGCCGCGCATCGCCGTGCGTCTTTTCGCGGGCTGGGGCTTCGACGCGGGTGACCTGCGGGCCCGGAACCTGGCGAAGCGCGGATATCGCGACGGAGTGCCGATGGGCGGGGTGCTGTCCCGCAAAGAAGGGAAGCGACCGGGGTTTCTCGTGCAGGCCGCGCGCGATCCGAAGAGCGCGCAGCTCGACCGGATCCAGATCGTGAAGGGGTGGGTCGACGCTCGTGGCGACAGCCACGAACGCGTGTACGACGTTGCGCTCTCGGACGGACGTCGCGCGGGTCCGGACGGTCGCATTCCTCCGGTCGGCAACACGGTCGACCTCGCGACGGCTCGCTACGAGAACTCGATCGGCGATGCGAGCCTCTCGGCGTTCTGGGAGGACCCCGATTTCGAACCGGAATCCGCTGCCTTCTACTATGTGCGCGTGCTCGAGATCCCAACGCCGCGCCACAGCCTGCTCGACGCGATCGCCGTCGGAATTCCGCACGAGGAAGGCTTCCCGGCGACGATCCAGGAGCGCGCCTACTCGTCTCCAGTCTTCTACGCGCCTTAGGCCGCCCCGGCACGCATCGCGCCGGCAACCGATGCGCACCGGCGCACGGGCCACGCTGCGTCTCACGTGAGCGCCACCCCGAGAACCTCCGCAAGAAGGGGCCGAGGAATGCCGAAACGTCTCGCAGACGCGGGAGGCGTTTCGTGGATCCGGTGCAGCTCGAACGATTCGAAGGGAAGATGCGCGACGACGGGCTGCCCGAGATCGCCGTCCAGGCGTTTCGGCGCGCGGTGTCCTTCGCGGCGTCCGGCGGCGAGACGAAAGTTCCCGAGCGGACGATCGAACCGGTCTCGAAGCTCGATCGACTCGCCGATTTCGACGCTGCCTCGTCGAAGCTGCGCGATCTCGTCGGCCGCGCCGCCGTCATCAAGCTGAACGGCGGCCTCGGAACCAGCATGGGCCTCTCCCGCGCGAAGAGCCTCCTGCCGGTTCGTCCCGGGACGAGCTTCCTGGACCTGACCGCGCGCCAGGTGATCGCCCAGCGCGCCGCGTGGTCCCCTCCGGTCGAGCTGCCCCTCGTGCTCATGAACAGCTATCGCACCCGGGACGACTCCCTCGCGGCGCTCTCGAATCATCCCGGGCTCGACGGTCCGCTCGCCCTCGACTTCGTGCAGCACCGGGTCCCGCGCGTCGACGCGACCGACTGGTCCCCCGTGATGTGGCCGGCGGATCCGAGCCTCGAGTGGTGCCCGCCGGGCCACGGCGATCTCTACATCGCGCTCGCGAGCTCCGGCATGCTCGAAGCCCTGCGCGGCCGCGGCGTCCGCTACGCCTTCATCTCGAACGCCGACAATCTCGGGGCCGTGCTCGACCCGCGAATCCTCGACTGGATGGCCGCGGATGACGTGCCCTTCGTGATGGAGGTCTGCGAGCGCACCGAAGCGGATCGCAAGGGCGGTCATCTCGCCATGCGCGACGGCGCGCTGATCCTGCGCGAGGTGGCGCAGTGCCCGAACGAAGACCTGGGCGCGTTCCAGGACGTGACGACGCATCGCTACTTCAACACCAACAACCTCTGGCTGGACCTCGATGCCCTGGCCGACGTGCTGGCGACGAATCCCGGCGGACCGGCGCTCCCGGTCATCGTCAACGAGAAGCGAGTCTCGCCAACGGACGCCGAGAGCCCGCGGTGTCTCCAGCTCGAGACCGCGATGGGTTCGGCGATCGAGTGCTTCGAGGGCGCGCGCGCGATCGTCGTGCCGCGAGAGCGATTCGCGCCGGTGAAGACGACGAACGATCTGCTGACCCTGTGGTCGGACGCCTACGTGATGACCGACGATGCGCGCATGGTCGCGAGTGATCCCGAGGCCGCGCGCGAGCGGGTCGTCGACCTGGACGCGCGCCACTTCGGGCACGTCGAAGACCTGCAGGCCCGCTTTCCGCACGGCGCGCCTTCGCTCGCGAAGTGTCGTCGCTTCCAGGTGATCGGTGACCACGTGTTCGGCGCCGGGGTCGTCGCCGAAGGCGACGTTCGGCTCGTGAACGAGTCCGACGCGCCGGTCCACATCCCGGACGGCACCGTGCTCGGCGACGACTGAGCCGCGATCGGGTTATGCTGTCCCTCGCAGCGATGCGGAGGGACACGGCATGGACTCTTTCGAAGACTTCGATGGCCTCGGCCTGGCCGAGCTCGTCGCGAACGGCGACGCCACCCCGGACGGACTGCTCGACGCGGCACTCGCGCGCATCGACGCCCGGGATGGCCGCTACAATGCGATCGTCGGGCGCTTCGAGGACGCGGCGCGGCGCGCGATCGAAGCCGGCCTGCCGGAAGGACCGTTCCGTGGCGTGCCGTTCCTGTTGAAGGATCTCGCCCTCGCGATCCCGGGGTCGCCGCTCACGAACGGCTGCCGTCTCTTCGAGAAGTACGTTCCGACGGTCGAGAGCGAGCTCGTCGCGCGCTATCGCCGCGCAGGGCTCGTGCTATTCGGACGCACCCACTCCCCCGAATTCGGCCTGACGACGTCCACCGAGTCGCGCCTCTTCGGGCAGACCGCGAACCCGTGGAAGACGACGCACACCTCCGGCGGCTCGAGCGGTGGCGCTTCGGCCGCCGTCGCCGCGGGCTACGGCCCGCTCGCGAATGCCAGCGACGGCGGCGGCTCGATCCGGATTCCCGCGTCCTGCTGTGGCCTCTTCGGCATGAAGCCCACGCGTGGCCGAACGCCGATGGGACCCCAGGCCGGTGAGGGCTGGGCGGGCATGAGCACCGTCCACGCCGTCTCCCGCTCGGTTCGCGACAGCGCCGCCCTCCTGGACGCGACCGCAGGCGGCGATCCGGGCGCGCCCTACGCTGCGCAACCGCCGGCGCGGCCGTGGCTCGACGAGGTGTCGGAGGCGCCCGGCAAGCTGCGGATCGCCGTCCAGCGCCAGGCCTTCAATGGTCTCGCGCCCGACGACGATTGCCTGGCCGGCCTCGAAGAGGCGATCGCGCTGTGCCGTGCCCTCGGACACGACGTCGAGGAAGCGCCCTTCGAAGGCGTTCCGGAAGGTCTCGCCCTGGCCGGAGTCACCGTGATCAGCGCGAACACGCGCGCGACGCTCGAGGAGCGGGCTGCGGAGCTCGGCCGCCCCCTCGACGAGGATGACGTCGAGCCGGGAACCTGGGCGATGGTGCAGCTCGCGGAGAGTCGCACCGCCGCGGACTACGTCGGCGCGACCCGAATGCTCCACGCGACCGGCAGGGCGCTCGCGGACCACATGACCCGCTACGACGTGATCCTCTCGCCGACCATGGCCGCGCCGCCGCAGCCCCTCGGCGTGCTGTCCCTCTCGAATCCGGATCGCGGCGAGCAGACCCGGGCGCTCCTCCAGACCACGGGCTACACGCAGCTCGCGAACATCACCGGCAACCCCGCCATGTCCGTCCCGCTCCATTGGAACGCCGACGGCCTCCCGATCGGCATCCAGTTCATGGGCCGAATCGACGGCGAGGCGACGCTGTACCGGTTGGCCGGCCAGCTCGAGCGCGAGCAGCCTTGGTGGGAGCGCCGGGCGGATTTGGGGTAGGGGGCTCGGGCGCTTTCGTTCGTGCGTGGCGCTTTGGGTGCTCGGGGGCCTTGCCATCGGTATTGATGGGGGAGGTGGCTCCCTCTGGTTTCGCTCGTGGGTTGCGGTTGGGGCGCTCGGACGCCGTGCCGTCGGGCCGGGTTAGCCCGGGACTTCCGAGAGGGAGATCGGGCCGCCGCCTCTCTGCCAGCCCTTGGCGAGTAGCCAGAATCTTGGCCGTGCGACCTCGATCCTCGGGATCGCCCTGATCCGCTCCTTCCAGCCTTCGAAGAAGCGGCCGGAAGAGGCGGAATCGGGCGCGTTGCTTCGGTCGAGCGGCTCGCCTCGCTGTCGTCGGTGCTTCCGATCGTTGAGAAGCACGTAGCGGAGCGCATTCCGGACTTGTCGCGGCGTAGAGAGCACCACCGAGTGGAAGCGACCATCGAGAACGCGCCCCTTCCTCTTGAAGACGCGGTTCACCGCCAACGCGATGCGAGCGCCGATGCTCTTCATCCCTGACGCGAGCGCCTCTTTGTCCGTCGCTTCGACGATCATGTGCACGTGGTCGCGCTGGACCGAGTAGTGGACGACGCGGAAGTCACCGCGCTCGCATCCCCGCTCGAGCGTCTCGCGAAACGCGCGAAGCCAGCGCCCATTCCGAAGCGAAGGCACGTCCCGACGCATGCGCAGCGTGACGTGGACCGGGTGTTCCTTCCGGACCGCAACGCGCTCCCGATGAAGAACTCGCGCACGCGGAGCAGACTTCCGACCGGGCCTCTTCTTCCGACGCGATGCCGCGCGGCGATGTACGAAGCACTGATCGATCGAGAGTTGCTGGGGGACTTCCATCGCCTAACAAGCATAGGGGCGATGGTCTACCGAGTCGAGTCCAAGACTAACATCTGAACGAAATTCGACGTTCGATCACGCCCCAAGGCAGAGCGTTCGCCTAACACCCGACCACCCCATCAGAACCGAGCGCAAGACGTCCGGCTCAACCGCCCGAAGCTACGCGTGAATCGCCCGCCCCAGGCTCGCGAGCGCCGCCTCCTTCACGGCCTCACCCATGCCCGGATGCGCGTGGCACATCCGGCCGATGTCTTCCGCGGTCGCGCTAAACTCGAGCGCGAACACGGCTTCCTGGATCAGCTCACCTGCCATCGGGCCGACGATGTGGACGCCGAGGACGCGGCCCGTGCGCTTCTCGGCCAGCACCTTCACGAAGCCGTCGGTCTCGCCGGTCGCTTTCGCGCGGCTGTTCGCGGAGAAGGGGAACTTGCCTGCGCAGTAGGCGACGCCGCTCTCCTTGAGGGCCTGCTCGGTCTGGCCGACCGCGGCGATCTCCGGCGTCGTGTATACGACGCCGGGAATGCGTGCGTAGTCGACGTGGCTGTGGCTGCCGGCGATGCCTTCGACGCAGGCGACGCCGTCTTCTTCGGCCTTGTGAGCGAGCATCGGGCCCGGCACGCAATCGCCGATTGCGTAGACGCCCGGAACGGAGGTCTGGAAGGCGTCATCGACCTGGATGAAGCCGCGATCGTCGGTCGCGACGCCGAGGGCGTCGAGGCCGAGCCCGGCCGTGACCGGTCTGCGGCCGACGGCGACGAGCACGACGTCCGCATCGATCTGCTCCACGTCCCCACCGTCACGCGGTTCGATCCCGACGGCGACCCCGGCGGCGGCGCAGACTGCGCCGCTCACCTTCTGGGACAGGCGGAACTCGAGGCCCTGCTTCGCGAGGATTCGCTCGGCTTGCTTCGTCACGTCCTTGTCCATGCCGGGCAGGACCGTGTCGGCGTACTCGACGACGGTCACTCGCGCACCGAGACGCGCCCAGACGGAGCCGAGCTCGAGGCCGATCACGCCGGCGCCGATCACGACGAGGTGCTCGGGGACGCTGTCGAGGGAGAGCGCCCCGGTCGAGCTCACGATCTGGCGTTCGTCGATCTCGATCCCGGGGAGGGAGACCGGTTCGGAGCCCGTCGCGAGCACGACATTCTTCGCGGTCAAGGTCTCGTGGCTGCCGTCCTGGAGGGCGATCTCGACGCGGCCGGCTGCAGGCACGATCGCGGTGCCCGTGAACCGGTCGACCTTGTTCTTGTCGAGCAGGTACGCGATGCCCTTGCCGAGGTCTTCGACGACCTGGCGCTTGCGGCCCATCATCGCCTCGAGGTCGACGCGCAGCCCGTCCACCTGGATGCCGTGCTCGGCGCCATCGTGGACGAGCGAGGCATAACGCTCCGAGGAGTGCAGCAGCGCCTTCGAGGGGATACAGCCGACGTTCAGGCAGGTGCCGCCGAGGCCTTCGCGTCGGTCGACGCAAGCCGTCACGAGGCCGAGCCGCGCGGCGCGCAGGGAGGCGACGTAGCCGCCGGGGCCGCCGCCGATGATCACCAGGTCGTAGGTCTTGTCGCTCATGAGGGGCTCCTAGAGGTCGAGCAGCAGGCGGTCGGGATCCTCGATGCCTTCCTTGACTTTGACGAGGAAGGACACGGCCTCCCGGCCGTCGATGATCCGGTGGTCGTAGGAGAGGGCGAGGTACATCATGGGTCGCGCCGTGACCTCGCCGTCGACCACCATCGGCCGCTCCTGGATCTTGTGCAGGCCGAGGATCGCGGACTGCGGGCGGTTCAGGATCGGCGTCGAGAGCAGCGAGCCGAAGACGCCGCCGTTCGTGATGCTGAATGTGCCGCCGGTCATGTCCTCGGTTGCGAGCTTGCCTTCGCGGGCGGCTGCGGCGTGGGACCCGAGGTCCGCCTCGATCTGCGCGAAGCTCTTCTGGTCGCAGTCGCGGATCACGGGCACGACCAGGCCGGTCGGGGTGCTGACCGCCATGCCGATGTCGTAGTGGTACTTGTAGAGGATGTCGTCGCCGTCGATCTCGGCGTTGACCGCCGGGATCTCCGCGAGGGCCGCGACGACCGCCTTCGTGAAGAAGCCGGTGAATCCGAGCTTCACGCCATGGCGCGACTCGAAGGCCTCCTTGTGACGCGCGCGGAGCGCCATCACGCGGCTCATGTCGACCTCGTTGAAGGTCGTGAGCATCGCCGCCGTGTTCTGGGCTTCTTTGAGTCGCGCCGCGATCGTGCGGCGCATGCGGGTCATCTTGACGCGCTCCACCCGCGGCGCCGCTGCGGGTGCCTCAGCAACGTCGCTGGCGGCGGGCGGCAGCGAGACCGGTCGAGGACCGGACTCGATCGCTTCGAGCACGTCCTCCATCTGGATCCGCCCATCGCGTCCCGTCGCGAGGATCGTCGTCGGATCGAGTCCCGTCTCGGCGATCTTCGCCCGCACGGCCGGGCCGGAGCGCTCGAGCGCTTCGGTGGATCCGCGACCGACGTAGGCGAGGAGGTCGGCGACGGTGACCTTGTCGCCGTCGCCGCTGCGCGTGATCGCGGCGGCCGGGGTGGTGGGCGCAGTGGCGGGCGCAGCCGACAGTGGCGTGGTCTCGGCAGGCGCCTCTGCAGGCGCGGCGGCTTCGGCGGTTTCAGACGACGGTCCAGGCGCCTCGGCTGTCGCCTCGCCGAATCGGCCGAGCAACGCGCCAACTTCCACGTCCTCCCCATCGGGCACGAGGATCTCGACCAGCACGCCGTCCTTGGGCGCGACGATCTCGAGGGTGGCCTTGTCCGTCTCGAGCTCGAGCAGGGGCTCGTCGACGGCGCACGCCTCACCCGGGGCCTTGAGCCACTGGGCGACGGTCGCTTCGGTGACGGATTCCCCGAGCTCGGGGACGACGATGTCGATGCTCACGACGGGTCAGCTCCTTTTCGCTTGCGCGCAGCGAGGCGGCCCTCCGGCGCGCGGCCGAGGGTGAGGGCGTCCGCGACGAGCGCTGTCTGCTCGGCCGCGTGGCGGTCGTGCAGGCCGGTGGCGGGAGAGGCCGCGGTATCGCGGCCCGCATAACGCAGGGCGGGATGAGCGCAGCCGATCTCGCTCGCGATCTCTTCGATCATGGGATGGATGAACTCCCAGGCACCCTGGTTGCGGGGCTCTTCCTGGCACCACACGAGATGGCAGTGGCGATAGGGTGCGAGCATCTCGACCAGTGCGTCGGCGGGGAAGGGGTAGAGCTGCTCGAGCCGCAGGAAGTGCACGTCGGTTCGACCCTGCGCTTCGCGTGCCTCGACGAGGTCGTAGTAGACCTTGCCGCTGCAGAGCACGACCTGCTGCGCCTCTTCCGGCGGCGACGGCAGCGTGTCGCAGTGGAGTACGCGATGGAACTCACTGCCCGGTCCCATCATCGAGAGCGGCGAGACGGCGCGCTTGTGCCGGAGCAGCGACTTGGGCGACATCACGACGAGCGGCTTGCGGAAGTCCCGGTGGAGCTGGCGACGCAGGACGTGGAAGTAGTTCGCCGGGGTCGTGCAGTTCACGACCTGCATGTTGTCCTCGGCGCAGAGCTGCAGGAAGCGCTCGAGGCGCGCGGAGGAATGCTCCGGACCCTGGCCTTCGAAGCCATGGGGCAACAGGATGACCAGACCGTTCATGCGCAGCCACTTGCTCTCTCCGGCGGCGATGAACTGGTCGATCATGACCTGCGCGCCGTTCGCGAAGTCGCCGAACTGCGCTTCCCAGATGACGAGCGAAGACGGCTCCGCCATCGCATAGCCGTACTCGAAGCCGAGGACGCCGAACTCCGAGAGCGGGCTGTTCACGATCTCGCACGTGCCCTGCTGCTCGCGCAGGTGGGCGAGGGGGACGTAGCTGCGTTCGTCCCGCTGGTCGATCCACGACGCGTGACGGTGCGAGAACGTGCCGCGATTCACGTCTTCGCCGGAGAGTCGGAGACCGTGCCCTTCGAGCAGCAGCGCGCCGAAGGCCAGGGCTTCCGCGGTCGCCCAGTCGAAGCCTTCGCCGGAGTCGAACATCGCCTGCTTCGCCTTGATCAGGCGATGGATCTTCTTGTGGACCTCGAGGTCTTCGGGTACCTCGAGGAGCGTGCGACCGATGTCATGGAGCGTCTCGATCGACACCGCGGTCTCGCCGCGGCGAGCGTCGTAGCCGCGCACCGGCGAGAGCCCGGACCACTTCGAGCCGAGCCAGTCGGCCTCCCGGGGCGTGTAGGTCTCGGACGCGTCGAAGGCGGTCTGCAGCTCGTCGCGCCACCGCTTCGCCATGCCGTCGGCGTCGCTCTCGCTGATCACCTCTTCGTCGACGAGGCGCGTCGCGTAGAGGGTCCGGGTCGTGCCATGGGCCTTGATCGCGGCGACCATGCGCGGCTGGGTGAAGCCCGGCTCGTCGCCTTCGTTGTGACCGTGTCGCCGGTAGCAGAAGAGATCGATCACGACGTCGCGGTGGAACTTCTGTCGGAAGGCGAGGGCGATCCCCGCTGCACGGACGACCGCTTCGGGATCGTCGCCGTTCACGTGCAGGATCGGCGCCTGGACCCCCATCGCGACGTCGCTGCAATACGGGCCGGATCGGGACGCGACCGGGTTCGTCGTGAATCCGATCTGGTTGTTCACGATCAGGTGGATCGTGCCGCCGGTCCGATAGCCGTCGAGCTCGGACATCTGGAGAGTCTCGGGGACGATGCCCTGGCCGGCGAACGCTGCGTCGCCGTGCATCAGGATGCCGAGGGCGCGCGTGCGATCGACGTCGCCCATCTGGTGCTGGCGCGCTCGGACCTTGCCGACGACGACCGGGTCGACGGCTTCGAGGTGGGAGGGGTTCGGCGCGAGGGAGAGGTGGATCTCGTTGCCGTCGATCACGCGATCCGAGGACGTGCCGAGGTGGTACTTCACGTCGCCGGAGCCGGCGGTGTCGTCCGTCAGGGTCGAGAGGCCCCGGAACTCGGCGAAGATCGCGTCGAGGGGCTTGCCCAGGACGTTCGCGAGGACCGACAGACGCCCGCGATGGGGCATGCCGATCACGATCTCCTCGACGCCCATCGAGGCACCCTGGGCGACGATCCGCTCGAGGGCCGGGATCGCCGATTCGCCGCCGTCGAGGCCGAAGCGCTTGGCGCCCTTCCACTTGGCGTCGATGAACTTCTCGAAGCCCTCGGCGGCCGTGAGGTGCTGGAGCAGCTCCATCTTCCCCTCCGCCTTGAGCCCGTCGTCCGTCGTGGTCTCGAACTGGTCGCGCAGCCAGTAGACCTCGGTCGGGTCCTGCAGGTGCTTGTATTCGATCGCGAGGGTGCCGCAGTAGGCGCGACGCGTGTGGGCCTCGATCTCACGAATGGTGGCGGTCTCGAGTCCGAGCAGGCCGCCCACGTGGATCGGACGATCGAGGTCCCCGGCTTCGAAGCCGTAGGTCGCAGGCGAGAGATCCGGGTGGGGCACCTTCTCGGTCAGGCGCAGCGGGTCGAGGTCGGCCTCGAGATGACCGCGGACGCGGAACGCGCGCACGAGCCGCATCGCGCCGAGGGCGTCGGCGGCGGCTTGTTGCGCATCGCCTGCCGGCGCGCCCTGCGCGCTCACGGCGGCCGCGCCCGAGGCGGCCGACGTCAGCCAGGCGCGGGCTTCGTCGTCGAGATCCGCGAAGATGGCCTGCCACTCGGGCGGCGTGTCCTGCGGCGAGGCGAGGTGCTGCCGGAAGGCGTGGAGGCAGGTCTCGAGATCGGGGGCGGGGCGAGAGTCGTCGGACATTGAGCAGCTTCCCGGGAGTTGTTCGGCGCGCCTTCCGGGTTTTCCTGTTAGGCGTCCGGTGGAATCCCGATCCGGTCCGCCGCGCGCGCATCTCTGCGCCCGGTCGACGGATTTCGGATCGGCCTCGTAGCGGACGGACGCCTGCCGCCCTTTAGACGAAGCCGACGTCAATCGGAGCCACCGTCCGGGTTCCGGAGATTTCCCGAGGCCGGCGCGCCTCGCCGACGCGCACTAGGATCGAAGGGAGGCCGGGCCCGCCGCCCGGGTCGCTAAATGGAGGCTGCCATGCCCCCCCACGGTGTGATCTCTGCCGACTCCCACGTGACCGAGCCCGCGACGCTCTGGGAGGAGCGACTCGACGTCGGCCTGCGCGATCGAGCGCCGCAGGTCGTGCGCAACGAGGGCGAAGGGCCGGCCTGGCTCTTCGTCGCCGAGGGCGCGCGGCCCTTTCCCGTTTCCGGCGGCTTCGCCGCCGGCCGATCCGGCGAAGAGCTCGCGGCCTTCCAGGACAAGGGCTACGAGGCAGCCCGTCCCTCCGGTTGGGACCCTGTGGCCCGGCTCGAGGATCAGGCCCTAGACGGCATCGATGCCGAGGTCCTCTACCCGACCCTGGGCATGAAGCTCTTCGCGATGGAGAACGAGGACGGCGGTGAGCTCCAGCGCGCGTGCTTCCGCGCCTACAACGCCTGGCTCGCGGAGTACTGCGCCCACGCGCCGCAGCGGCTCGTCGGCATCGGTCTCGTCTCCCTGGAAGATCTCGACCTCGCCGTGCGCGACGTCGAGGAGATCGCGAAGCAGGGCATGCGCGGCCTGATGATCTGGGGGGCGCCGCCGCCGGATCGTCCCTTCGACGACCCGGCCTACGATCGTTTTTGGGCCGCCGCGGCGGACGCCGGCCTGCCGGTCTCGCTCCACATCATCGCCGGACGCGGCCGCACGAGCAGCGGCGTCGTCGACGCGATCCACGGCAGCGCGCACCCGGGCGTCTGGTACATGACCGTGCTGCACGAGATCCAGGAGTCCCTGTCGAAGCTCGTGTTCGGCGGCGTGCTCCATCGGCATCCCGGCCTGCGCTTCGTGTCCGCCGAGAACGACGCCGGATGGCTGCCCCACTTCATGTACCGGATGGACCACGTCGACCTGAAGTACCGGGCGACCTGGCCGGATACACCGCCCGAGCCGCCGAGCTTCTACGTGCGACGGCAGCTCTTCGCGACGTTCCAGGACGATCCGGTCGCGCCCGCGACCCACGAGATCTTCGGCCGGGAGAACTACATGTGGGCCTCGGACTTCCCGCACTCGGATTCGACCTTCCCGGAGTCGCGGCAATGGATCGAGAAGAACTTCGCGGGGGTGCCGGCGGACGCGCGGCGGCGGATCCTGCACGACAACGTCGTGGCGCTCTACAGCATGGACCCGACGATCTGAGCCTCGGCGGATCGGCTACCGTCACGGTCCCGCGAATTGCAGGAGACCGATAGACATGGCCGAAGCCTCGCTCTTCGAAGAACTCATCGACGACGGTCGCGCCGACGGGCGCGGTGAGACCCGGTCTCCCGAGGAGATCCGCGCACGAAGGAAGCGCGACGTCGCCCTCGGCTACCGCATCCTGGCGGCGCAGCGTTGGGGCGACACCGGCGACGGGCACATCAGCGCCCGCGATCCCGAGCGAGAGGACCATTTCTGGTTGCTCCGCTACGGCGTGTCCTTCCATGAGGCGAGCGTCGAGGACCTCGTCCTCGTCGGGCCCGACGGCATGATCGTCGAGGGCGTCGGCGCCGGTGGCATCAACCTCGCCGCCTACTACATCCACCACCCGATCCTGATGGCGCGACCCGAGGCGGTGAGCGCCACCCACGTCCACACGGGTTGGGGCACGCCCTTCGCGGCGGAGCGTCGGCCGATCCTGCCGATCACCCAGGAGGCCTGCATCTTCTTCGAGGACCATGCGCTCTTCGACGACGAAGAGGTGCAGGTGCAGGACACGGACGGGGGGCGTCGGATCGCGGAGGCCCTCGGCCAGAATCGCGCGGTGGTTCTCGCGAACCACGGGCTTCTCACGGTCGGCGGGACCGTCGCGGAGTCCGTCGGCAGCTTCGTGCTGATGGAGCGCGTCTGCGAGGCACACATGAAGGCGGCCGACGCGAAGCCGATCTCGGCGGAGGCGGCGCGCTATGCGAAGGCGGACCTCATCAAGTACGGCGCCGGCCGCCCGGCGTTCTACGCGTTGATCGATCGCCACGTCGGGGATCCCGCCGTCGTCGGCGGCTGAAGCGCGCAAGACGCGAAGGGACGACATGCAGAACGCCATCGACTGCTGGATCAACGTCGACATGGGCGACCAGGCCGACGTCGAATACCTGAAGCGCGTCAAGGAGGACTACCTCAAGGGCGGCGACGACTTCTTTCGGAGCTTCGAGCCCGGAGATCTCCTGCCGGAGATGGATCGCCTCGGCATCGAGCGCGCGATCGTCACCCTGAATGTGGCGCGTCCTTCCGAGCGCGTCCTTCGCTTCGTCGACAAGGCACCGGATCGATTCTCCCTGGGTCTCTCGGTCGATCCGGGACGGACGCAGATCATGAAGGGCCTCTGGGAGATGGAAGCGCTCGCGCGAAACCATCCGACCGTGTGCGCGAAGGTCGTTCCGTTCAGCTCGGACATTCCGCCCTCGGACGAGCGCTACTACCCGCTCTACACGAAATGCGTCGAGCTGGACCTGCCGCTCACGATCAACACCGGCTTGCCCGGCCCGCCCGTCGCGGGCGAGTGCCAGAACCCGATCCATCTCGATCACGTCTGCGTCCGCTTCCCGGAGCTCAAGCTCTGTATGGCCCACGGCGCCGACCCTTGGTGGGGCATCGCGACGCGGCTGATGATCAAATACAAGAACCTCCACCTGATGACCTCGGCCTACGCGCCCAAGCATTTCCCGCCGGAGCTGATCCACTTCATGAACACGCGCGGGAAGGACAAGATCATTTTCGCGTCCGATCACCCCGCGCTCGATTGGGAACGCTGCGTGACTGAAGCGCGCGCGCTCGATCTGCGTGAGGGCGTGCTCGAGAAGTTCCTCTACGAGAACGCGAACCGATTCTTCTGGGGCGAGCGCAACCCGCGCTACGGGGAGCTCGCGCCCGTCGCATGAAGGATCGGATCGAGGCGGCGCTCGGCGCCTGGGGAAGCTGGGTCGCGGCTCATCCCTGGCGGGTGATCCTCGTCGTGCTGCTGCTGACGGGCGCGCTCGGGACCCAGATCCACCACTTCCGTCTCGAAACCTCGAACGACGTTATTTCCATGACGACGATCCGGTCGTCGTGCAGAACGACGCATTCAAGGAACTCTTCGGGCGTGACGCGGGCATCGCGGTGGCTCGGCGCCCGGAAGGCGAGGTCTTCGATCCATCGTTCCTCGAGGTCCTGCGAGACACGCACATCGCGATCGAAGACGAGGTGCCGCACGTCGTCGAGGTGACGAGCCTCTGGAACGTCCGCGAGACGCTGGGAAGCAATGATGGCCTCGAGGTCCGCGACCTCCTCGAGGAGTGGCCAGACACGCCCGAGGCCCTGGCGGCCCTCGAGGCACGCGCGCGATCGAATCCGCTCTACCGGAACTTCATGCTCTCGGAAGACGGTCGTTCGACGATGATCGTGGTCGAGACCGAGGGCTACTCCGCGCTCGGGGAGGTCGATGCGCTCGGGGGATTCGACGACGTCAGCGACGCGACGGCGGTGGCCTCGCGTCGCCCGATCACCGGCGACGAAGACGCCGAGATTCTCGCGGCCGTGGAGGCGATTCTCACGCGACTCCCGGGCGGGATCGAGGTTCACGTGGCCGGCATGGCTTCGTTCACGACGATCCTGCAGCGAACGATCGTCCCCGACATGGGCCGTGCGACCGGGTTGTCGGTCCTCGTGGCCGCCGTTTTCCTGGCCGCGCTCTTCCGGAGTCGGCTCGGCGTCGTGCCTTGTCTGGTGGCCGTAGAAGCGGTCATCGCGCGTGTCCTCGGGCCGGATCTCGACTACGAGATCACTGGCGAGTTCGAGCTCGTCGGCAACACGATCGACGCGGCGCTCAGGACGATGGCCCGAAGCTATTCGACGGCGCTCGTAGTCATCACGCTCTTCATGATCATGCTGATCGGCCGCGTGCGCCTCGGCCTCATGACGATGATTCCGAATCTCGCGCCAGTCGTCTTCACCCTCGGCCTGATGGGTTGGCTCGGACTCCCGCTCGACATGCTCAGCCTGATGAGCGCGTCGATCGTGATCGGCCTGGCGGTCGACGGCACGATCCATTTCATGCACAACTTCCGGCGGGAGTTCAAGGCGGGGAACGCGGTGCCGGAAGCGGTCGACCATACGTTGAGGAGCACGGGGCAGGCGCTGCTGTTCACGTCCTTCGTGTTGACCTGCAGCTTCCTCGTCTGCACGCGGGGCCACCTGCTCATGCTCTACTCGTTCGGCGTGACGATCTCCGCGGCGATCGTCGTCGCCTTCCTGGCCGACGTGACCCTCGCTCCCGCGCTCGTGGCGATCTTCGCGCAGCGGCTGACCCGGCGGCGAGGGCAGCCCTGACGGCCGATCGACGGCGCCCGCATATGCCTGCGATCGACTCGGCTGCGGGGACTGACTACCGGCGTCCCGTGCACGACCGACTCGACCCCCAGACGCTGCCGATCCTCGAAGCGCTCGCCGCGGCGCCGAGTCTCCACACGGCGCCGCTCGAGGAAGGCCGATCGAGCTACGACGCGATGCGAAAGCTGGGGTTCGCGCCTCAGGAAGAATCGGACGCGACGGACGACTTCGAGATCCCCGGTCCGGGTGGTTCGATCCGCGCGCGTTTGTACGGTGCCGAGACGACCGACGGGGGCCTGCTTATCCATGTGCACAGCGGCGGCTATGTCGCGGGAAGCATCGACGGATACGACCCGGAGTCGCGCGCCTTCGCGAAGCGCGGCGGTTGCCGCGTGCTGACCTTCGACTATCGCCTCGCTCCCGCGCATCCCTTTCCGGCCGGGGTCGAGGATGCCTTCGCGGTCTTGACCTGGGCCACTGCGAACGCGAGCGATCGGGGTTGTCGCGCGGACAAGATCGCGATCGGCGGGGACAGCGCCGGCGCCAACCTCGCCGCGGTGACGGCGATCCGCGCGCGCGATGCGTCGCTCCCGCTCGAGCTTCAGATGCTGATCTATCCCAACACGGACTACGGCAGATCGCATCCCTCGACGGCCGAATTCGCGCAGGTCGCCGCGCTGACGCGCGACGGCGTGGACTGGGCGCGATCGCAACACCTCGGAGAGAGGGGCGACCCGCTCGACTGGCGGGCTTCGCCTCTGCTCGCGGAGTCGTTGGCGGGCGTCGCGCCGGCGCTCGTCGTGACGGGAGAGTGCGACGCGTTTCGCGACGAAGGCGAAGCCTGTGCGGCTCGGCTCGCGAACGAGGGCGTCCCGACGATCCACCGTCGCTACGAGGGGATGCCGCACGGCTTCTTCTCGACGGGCGCGTTCGTCGACACGGCGCGCCGCGCGGTGGTCGAAACCTGCGACACGCTGCGCGAGCGTCTCGGCTAGCGCTCCCCACGGCTCGCGAGCGCTCCGACGCAGAGCGCAGGCAGGCTCTCGAGGCCGATCTCCGGGGGGTGGCCCCATCCGCGAATCGCGCACTAAGATCGAGTCCACGAATCACCTGCCGAGAGAGACCCGCCATGTCCGATTCCAGCCCGAAGTACGACGTCGTCATTCGCCACGGCATGATCGTCGATGGTGCCCGCAACCCCCGCTACAAGGGCGACGTCGGCATCAAGGACGGCAAGATCGCCCGCATGGGTCGGATTCCGGAAGGGCAGGGCGCGCGGGAGCTCGACGCCGAGGGCCTCGTCGTGGCGCCCGGCTTCATCGACCTCCACACCCACTACGACGCGCAGGTGTTCTGGGACCCCTACCTCACGACCAGCGGTTGGAACGGGGTGACGAGCGTCGTGGTCGGCAATTGCGGCTTCGGCTTCGCGCCCTGCAAGAAGGATCTGCAGTACCGCGCGATGCAGTCGATGACGAAGGTCGAGGCGATCCCGATGGCGACCATGGAAGCGTCGATTCCGTGGGATTGGGAGAGCTACCCGCAGATGCTCGACAGCATCGACCGCGTGCCGAAGGCGGTGAACCTGCTCCCCTACGTCGGTGTGAACCCTCTGCTCATCTGGGTGATGGGGCTCGAGGACGCCAAGTCCGGACGCAAGCCGACCGCGGAAGAGACCGAGGAGCTCAAGCGGCTGCTCAACGAGGCGATGGATGCGGGTGCGTGCGGCTGGTCCTCGCAGACCCTCGGTGTTCCCGGGGATCCGAAGGCGCCGACCGCCGGTGGCGCGGCGCAGTCGGATTTCGACGGCACGCCGATGCCCTCGGACGTGATGTGGCCCGAGACGCAGCTCGCTCTCGCAGAGGTCCTGGGTGACCGGGGCGAAGGATTCATCGAGCTGTCCGGGGCGACGATGCCCCGCGACCACTGGGAGCAGCTCGCCGAGATCTCCGGCGCGCCGATCATCTATCAGGCGCTCCCGGCGTCGAACGTGATGATCGAGATGCACGAGAACCTCTTCGAGTGGTTCGACACGTGCGGAGAGAAGGGCCTCCGAATCTACGGGCAGGGCATCACGCAGAACCCGCCACTGCTCTTCACCTTCGACTACTGGGACCTGTGGGGTCCCGTCTGGGAGGAGGTCGCCGGGCCGGACGTCGCGAACGAAACGATCCTGGCGAACCTGGCGGACGAGTCGGTTCGGGAGCGCCTGCGCGCCGAGCCGCTCAAGTACCAGTTCATCGGCGGCGTCGACGAGGCGCGGGTCGTGTCCGTCGCGAAGGACGAGAACCAGCAGTGGGTCGGGAAGAGCGTGGCGGAGATCGCCGAAGCCCGGAGCGTCCATCCGGTCGATGCGCTCTGCGACCTCGTCGTGTCCGACGACCTGAAGACGAGCTTCCAGGCTCCGCAATTCGACATCGGCCTCGAGGGCATCAAGCAGCTGCTCGACAATCCGTGGGTGATCCCCGGTCTGTCGGACGGCGGCGCGCACCTCAAGTACCTCGCCGCCGGGAGCTATGCGACCGAGCTGATCTCCCAGTACGTGCGCGAGCACGCGTTCCTCACTCTCGAGGAGGCGCACTGGCGACTCTCGGCGCTGCCGGCCTTCTGCGCCGGCTTCGCGGACCGAGGCACGCTCCGCGAGGGCGCCGCCGCAGACATCGTGGTCTACGACTACGAGAAGCTCGACTACGAGTTCCCGAACTTCCGACACGACCTGCCCGGCGACGAATACCGCGTCGCCTCCGCCGGCACGGGCTACCGCTACGTGCTCGTGAACGGCGAGGTCACGATCGAGGACGACAAGGAGACGCAGACCTACTCGGGCAAGCTGCTCCGAGGCGGTCGCGGGAGCGCGGAGACGGCCTAGCTCGGCCTGTCGCCCGGGCATCACCGATGCCCGGGCCGGAGAGCGTCCGTCGATCTCCGGCCCGAGCGGGTCGGGCCCATCCTTTTCCCGGAGAAAGGATCGGGATGGATCCAACCGGTCACGGCGCAGTCGCGGCGGCCGGGCGCCGCGGGAATCGCGGACCAGAATGGACGATGGGGCCAGGGCGGTCTGTAAAGCGCTTTACACGGACCGGCGAGGCAGCGCTCCGGCCTGCCGATCGGATCCAATTCGTCTTTGATTCCAGCACCTTGAGTGGCCGGAGCGAATGCTGCCCCTCAGTTCGATCCGGCGGCTTTCGCGCGTCGAGGGGGGGCGCGAAGCTCTTCCCCGGAGGTCCCCCGTTGCGCATCCTGCTCCTCGTCCTCGCGACCCTCGCCGTGCTGCCGGCACTGATCGTCTGGCTCGGTAGCCAGCTCACCCTCGACCGCTCCCGCGCCCACGCCCGCGGGACCGAGGCGGTCCCGGTCTACGACGGCGGCGCCCTCCGCGAGCCGACCCTCGTCCGGATCGCGGCTCGGGGCATGCACTTTCGCGCCCGCGTGGCCGGCCTCGGTGCCGACGGTCCGGCCCTGGTGTTGCTCCATGGCTTTCCCGAGACGTCGATCATGTGGGAGCCCCTGATCGAGCGTGCCGTGGCGGCCGGCTTCCAGGTCGTCGCCTTCGACCAGCGTGGCTACAGCCCGGGCGCACGGCCCGAAGGCATCGAGGCCTATCGCGTGCCGGTCCTCGTCGACGACATCCTGGCGGTCGCCGACGCGGTCGGCTTCGACACGTTCCACCTCGTCGGTCACGACTGGGGCTCGATCGTCGGCTGGGCCGCGGCCGGCGCGCACCCGGATCGAGTGCTGTCCTGGGCCTCGCTCTCGATCCCGCATCCCGCGGCGATTCCCGAGCCGGACGTCGAGCCCGACACGCCGACCTACGTGAAGGTCTTCCGCGTGCCCGGCCTCGCGGAGGCGCTGCTCGGATTCGCGGGCCGCTTTCCGATGCACCGCGTGATCTGGGGGACGATGTCCCAGGCGCATCACGACGAGTACGAGGCGATGTACTCGGAGCCGGGTGCGCTCACCGCCACCCTGAACTGGTACCGCGCGATCGATCCCGGGAGCCTGCCGGGCGGCGAGATGCCCAGGGTTCGCCAGTCGGTGTTGTACGTCTACGGCAAGGACGACATCGGCGCGTTCGTGAACGAGCGCGTGCAGGCGAGGCTTCCGCAGTACGTCGAAGGTCCGCTCGAACGGATCGCGCTCGACGCGGGACATTGGCTGATCCAGGACGAGGAGAAGATCGTCGTGGCTGCGGTGATGGCGCATCTCGAGCGGGTGCGGTAGCCACGAATCGCGCTGCTACCGTCGATTCCGATGAGCGCCGCGACCGATCCCGATCTCCCGAGCTCCGGTTACCGTCGCTATCTCTTCACGATGATCGTCGTCGTGATGATGCTGAGCACGATCGATCGCAACATCATCTCGATCCTCGTCGACGACGTGAAGGCCGACCTCGGGCTCAGCGAACGGCAGATGGGCTGGATCCTCGGTCCGAGCTTCACCGTGGTCTACGCCCTCTCTGTGCTGCCGTTGGCGCGCTGGGCCGATCGCGGCGTGCGACGCAACATCATCGCGCTCGGGCTCGGTGCGTGGAGCGTTATCACGATCGCGACCGGATGGGTGCAGGGCTTCGCGCAGCTCTTCCTGATGCGAATGGGGGTCGGGATCGGCGAGGCGAGCGCCAGCCCGGCCATCCAGTCGCTCGTCTCCGACACGGTCGCGCCTGAGCACCGCAGCCGCGGTCTCTCTTTCATCTCGATCGGGGCGGTCCTCGGACTCGCCGTGGGGATGGCGGGCGGGGGCTGGGTCGCGGAGCTCTACGATTGGCGGATTCCGTTCGTCGTCGCCGGCGTCGCGGGAGTCGTCATGTCCTTCGTGTTTCGTGCGACGATTCGCGAACCCGCCCGCGGTGCGAGCGAAGGGCGGGACGCGTCGCGCGAGGAGAAGGGCACGCTGCGGGAGGACTGCATGTACCTGCTGTCGCTCCCGGCGATGCGCTGGCTGATCATCGCCCACGGATTCGCGCTCCTCTACACGTCGGGCAAGGGTGCCTGGGAGCCGAGCTTCATCCGGCGGGTCTACGACATGGGGTCGGGCTCTGCGGGCACCTGGTATTTCCTGACGACCCCGCTGCCGGCGATCTTCGGTCTCTGGCTGGGTGGCTGGCTGACCGATCGTTGGAGCCGCCGCGACGAGCGCGCCTATCTCTGGGTGCCCGCGCTCTCGCTGATCGCTTCGCTTCCCTTCATGATCCTGTTCCTGCTCTGGCCGGAGGACCACCGGATCGAGCTCGCCGCGGGGTGGCCGCTCTTTCCGGTCGCCTTCGTCTGGAGCGTCGCGAGCTCGGTCCTCGGCGCGATGCACAGCGCGCCCTTCCTCTCGCTCGTGCAGGGCCTCGCGAAGCTGCGGATGCGTGCGTCGGCGGCCGCGCTCTTCTCCCTGACCGGAACCGGGATCGGCAGCGCGTTGGGGCCCCTGATCGTGGCCTACATGAGTGCCGAGATGGAGCAGCACTACGGCGACGACGCTGTTCGCTGGAGCCTCGTGTGGCTCTCCTTCGCCTTCGTGCTCGCAGCCGGCGCCTGCTTGCTGGCGGCGCGGGGCGTGCGGGCGGATCTCGCGCGGACGCGCGCGGAGAGCGCCGTTTCCGAAGGGGGTTAGAGGCCCTCGCGCGCCTCCGGTCGGCCTGACATACTCGGTACCCCCAAGGAGGAAGCCCGTCATGCAGCTCGGCCCCCGCGGCATCTGGGTGTCGCTCGAGAGCCTCGACCTCGAAGGTCGGATTGCCGCCGCCCAGCGGATCGAGAGCCTCGGCTACACCGCACTGTGGCACCCGATGGCGATGCAGCGCGACCTGATGGTCGTCGCGTCCCAGCTGCTCGCGGCGACGGACGATCTCGTCCTCGCGACCGGCATCATCCCGATCTTCGAGCGCGCGCCCGCGGTCATGGCCGCCGGCCACCACGCGCTGAACGAGCAGTCGGGTGGTCGGTTCCTGCTCGGGCTAGGCGTGTCGCATCCGCCGATCGTCGAGCAGATGCACGGCCTGACCTACGGCCCGCCGGTGACCTCGATGCGCGCCTATCTGGACGCGATGGACCGGGGTCCGGACATGAGCATCTTCCTCGGGCCCGACGCCGCACCCGGGGACGCCGAACCCGTCCAGACCGGCCCGCCGCGGGTGCTCGCGGCACTGGGTCCGAAGATGCTCGCGCTCTCTCGAGACCGCGCCCAGGGCGCGCATCCGTATTTCATGCCGCCCGGGCACACGGCCGACGCCCGCGAGATCCTCGGCCCCGAGCCGTTGCTCGTGCCCGAAGTGAAGGTCGTGCTCGAGACGGACCCGACGAAGGCCCGCAACGCCGCCCGCGCCGCTGGGGCGACGAACATCTCTCTCGAGAACTATCGCAAGACCTGGCGGAAATACGGGCTCGACGACGCGGACTTCGAAGACGGGGGCTCCGATCGCCTGATCGACGAGCTCGTCGCCTGGGGAACCGAAACGCAGATCGAAGACTTCCTCGCGCGTCACCTCGACGCCGGCGCCACTCAGATCTGCATCCACTTCGTGAATCCCGACGGCGGCTTCGGCGAGCTCCCGTGGAAGGCGATCGAAGCGCTCGCGCCGGGGCGCTGATCGGTCGACCTTGAGCCAACCGACCCCCGAAGAGACACCCGCGCCCGGAGGCTTGCGCACGCGGATCGAGGACGGCCTCGGCGCGTGGGCGCACGTCGTGTTGCGACTGCGTTGGCCGATCGTCGTGGCCGTGACCTTTCTCACGGTCGGCATCTCGACGTTCATTCCGACGATGGAGGTCAAGATGGCCTCCGAAGACTTCCTCTTCGAAGACGATCCGGTCCGCGCGGTCTACGACGACTTCAAGCGGGAGTTCGGGCAGGACCAGGTCACGATCGTCGCGATCACGCCGCCGGAGATCTTCGACCTCGACTTCCTGCGCACGCTCGAGTCGCTCCACCGGGACCTCGAGAACGAGGTTCCGTACCTCGAGGAAGTCACCAGCCTCGTCAACGTCCGATCGACCTACGGTCGCGGAGACGAATTGGTGGTCGAGGACCTCCTAGACGAGATGCCGACCACGGAAGCAGAGCTCGCCGCTTTCCGGTCGCGCGTCGAATCGACCCCCTTCTATCGCAAGACCGGCATCCTCTCGGACGACCTGCGTTCGACCGGGATCCGGATCGAGGTCGCGATCTACGGGGACGGCCTCGGCGAGACGGAGGTGGGGGCAGACGAGTTCGATCTCGGCGGATTCGAGGACGAAGGCGCCCCGGCCGAGCCGACCAAGCGCCCGTTCCTCTCGGGGTCCGAGAACGCCGAGCTGATCGAGACGATCCATCGCATCACGGCGCGCTATGAGGGACCCGATTTCGAGATCGTCGCGGGCGGCGGCACGATGCTGACCTACGAGCTCACCCGGCAGCTCGGCCTCGACGTTCCCCGCTTCTTCGGGGCGGGGCTCGTCGTGATCGGGGTCTTCCTGATCGTGCTCTTCCGCCGGATCGCCCCCGTGTTCCTCTGTCTCGGGGTGGTCGTGCCGGCGACCCTCGGGACGTTCGGGCTGTCGAGCGCCTTCGGCCTGCCTTTCAGCGCGCCGACGCAGGTGATTCCTTCCTTCCTCCTCGCGATCGGCGTGTCGTACTCCGTCCATCTGGTCACGATCTTCATGACCGACCTCGGAGAGGGGCGGGCGCCGGTGGCGAGCCTCGAGCATGCGCTCCGTCACTCCGGGCTGCCGATCCTGATGACCGGACTCACGACTTCCGCTGGACTCCTCTCGTTCCTCGCAGCCGAGATGAAGCCGATCCAGGAGATGGGCCTGATCGCGTCGATCGGCGTGGCGACCATGCTCTTCTACGGCCTGGTCTTCCTGCCGGCGCTACTGGTCCTGATCCCGATGAAGGGCAGGGCCGCGCGACCGGGATCGCCGGTGGACCGCATTCTCGGCGGCCTCGCTGCCGCTTCTGCGCGGCATCCCTGGCCGATCATCGTGGTCACGCTCCTGGTCACGGCGTGCGCCGGATTCTCGATGACCGGCCTGTATGCGAGCTCGAATCCGACGAGCTGGTTCCCCGACGAGCATCGCTACGCGCGGGCCGCCGAGCGGCTGAACGCGGACTTCGGGGGGACCTACGCGTTCGAACTCGTCGTCGATACCGGGCGCGAGGACGGTCTCAAGGAGCCGCAGGTCCTCGAACGGATCGCGTCGATCGACGAGCTCGTCGAAGCGCACAAGGCAGCGGGCGCGCAGCTGACGCACACGATCTCCCTCGTCGACATCGCCAAGGAGACCCACCAGGCCCTGAACGCGAACGACGCGGCCTACTACACGATCCCGGACGATCGCCGACTCCTGGCCCAGGAGCTCCTCCTCTTCGAGAACTCGGGATCCGACGACCTCGAGGAGGTCGTGGATCCTCAGTTCAGCCGCGCTCGGTACACGATTCGATCCAGCTGGCAGGATGGCGTCTACACCAGCCCGTTCCTCGATGCGTTCGCACCAGTGCTGCGCGCGCAGGTCGGTGACGTCGGGACGCTCACGATCACCGGGATGTCCGCCTTGATCGCGCGATCGGTCGACGCGACATACGTAAGCATGATGAGGAGCTACGGGCTCGCGCTCTGCCTGATCACGCCGCTGATGATCGTGCTGATCGGGAGTCTGCGTTCCGGGCTGGTGAGCATGGTTCCCAATCTCGTGCCGATCCTCATGACCCTCGGTCTGATGCCGCTCGTCGGGATCCCGATCGACATGTTCACCCTGCTCGCGGGCTGCATCTCGATCGGCCTCGCTGTCGACGACAGCATCCACTTCATCTCGGGCTTCCGGCGCTATCTCGCGCAGGGGCTCGACCCGGTGGCGGCCGTCGAGGCCACGATGCAGACGACGGGGCGGGCGCTGCTCTTCACCTCGATCGTGCTGACGTCCGGCTTCGCGGTGCTGACGCTCTCCGAGATGCTGAACATGTGGAATATCGGCGTGCTGACGTCCTTCGCGATCAGCGCCGCGTTCCTGCTGGACGTGACCGTGACGCCGGCGCTGCTCGTGCTCACCCACGGTCGCGGGCGGGCCGAGCAGGAGCCCGAGGAACCGATCGAGCGGGACGACGCGGTCGCCGCCTGAGCGCCGCGCCTAACGCTGGGCGATCGCCAGGAAGAAGCGCTCCGTGAGGGGCGCCTTCGGTGGATCCGGGCGATAGCGCGCGTAGAGCGTCGGCACGTCGATCACCTCGGTCTCGCCGAAGCCCGCGTCCTGCGCCGCGCCGGCGAGTTCTTCGGGCCGATAGCGGTTCTTCTGCGGCTCCCCGGCCCCCTTCAGCCACGCGACCATCTGTTCGCGGATCTCGTGGTACCGCTCGGGCATCGCCTCCCAGGGCAGCATGACGTCGAAGACGAGCTCGCTCCCCGGCGCGAGGATCCCGGCCAACCCGGCCATCGCCGCGTCTGCCGTCGCGCGCTCGAGGTAGTAGATGACGCCCATCCAGGACACGATCGCGGGTTCCGATGGGTCGAAGTCGGTCGCGGCGAGGGCCTCGGCGGCGGTCGTCACCTCGAAGTCGCAGGCGACCATCCGGGTGTTGTCGGGCACGGGCCAGCCGAGCTGCGCCAGCCGGTCGACCTTCCACTTCTGCGTGCTCGGGTGATCGACCTCGTAGATCCTGAGCGCCTCGCTCCCTTCCGGCTGTCGCCACGCATACGAGTCGAGCCCGGCGCCGAGGATCACGTACTGCCGGATGCCCCGGGTGTAGGCCTCCGCGAGTCGGTCCTCGACGAGCCGCGCGCGCAGCGGCAGGAAGAGCCGATTTTCGAGCAGGATCCAGGTCGCCTCGTCCGAGTACGAATCGATGACGGCGAGTCCTTCGTCATCGAGGAACGACAGGGCGTGCACGTCGTCGAGGAGCGGCGGTCCCTCGTCGAAGCGGCGATGGGCCTCGCGGGCCGCGGCCACCTGGATGGCGGTGTCGCTCGGACGTCCCTCGATCATGCGTTGGCTCCGATCACCGCGACTTGAACTCCGGCGGTCGCTTCTCCATGAAGGCGCGGATCGCTTCCTTGGCGTCCTCAGTCTGGAAGCTCATGACCATGTGCTCCGCTTCGAGGGCGAGGGCATCGCGGAAGCCGACGAGCGCGCCGCGGTTCAGGTTCCGTTTCATGCGCGAGAGGGCGAGGGTCGGTCCGTTCGCGAGGCGCCGCGCGAGCTCGAAGGCGTCGTCACGAAAGCTCTCTTCGGGGTACACGAAGTTCACGAGTCCGAGCTCGAGCAGCGTCTCCGCAGGGATGCGCTCGGTCAGGTACATCAGCTCCTTCGCCTTGGCCTGCCCGACGAGCCGATTGAGCAGCCAGCTCGCGCCGTAGTCGCCGGAGAGACCGATGTTCGCGAAGCCCGTCATCAGGAAGGCGCGCGGACTCGCGACGCGCAGGTCGGTCGCGAGGGCGATCGAAGCGCCCGCGCCGACGGCCGGGCCGGGCAGGGCGGCGACGGTCGGCTTCGCGAACTCGTAGAGCTTGAGGGTCATCGCCTCCTGTCGGTGGATCAGGTCGGCCACGCGTTCGTCGACGCTCGGCCGAGGCCCGTCGTCGTCCGGCGCGCCCCCGCCCATGCCGCTCACGTCCCCGCCCGAGCAGAACGCCTCGCCGGTCCCCGTCAGCAGCAGGGCGCCGACGTCCGGACGGACCTCGAGCTCCGGTAGGATTCGGCGCAGCGCCGGGGAGAGCTGATCCGAGAGCGAGTTCTTCTTGTGGGGTCGGTTGAAGGTGACCGTCGCGACGCGGTCGCGGATCTCGCAGAGGAGCTCGTCGGTGCCGGTGTCGTACGAGAGGGCGTTGCTCATCCGCCCGGACCTACGACGCGAGGTCGCCGACAGCGTCCCAGACACCCTTCAAGGCGTCGATGTGCGCGGCCGGCGTGGTGAGGTCGAGGTTCATCATCGAGTAGGCGACGTGGGTGACGCCGAGGTCCTCGAGCTCGCGGATCCTCGCGCGCGCGTCGTCCGGGGTGGCGGAGGGCGGGATGATGCACTCGATGCCGATCGCGTCGGGGTCCCGGCCGTGGTCCTTGGCGACCTGGCGCATGCGCGCCATGTCCTCGGGCAGGCGCTGGCTCGCCATCGGCATCCAGCCGTCGCCGAGTCGGCCGACGCGGTCGGGAATCACGTCGGCGAAGCCGCCGATCCAGACCGGGATGTCCTGGCGCGGCGGGAGCGGCAGGATTCCGGCGTCGGGGATGCGATGCCACTGGCCGTCGTATTCGACCTCGGAGCTCGCCCACAGCTTTCGCATGACCTCGATCTGCTCTTCGCTGCGCCGGCCGCGGTTCTTGAAGTTCTCGCCGAGGGCTTCGTACTCGACCGCGTTCCATCCGATGCCGATCCCCAGGCGAAGACGACCGCGGCACATCACGTCGAGGGACGCCGCTTGTTTGGCGACGAGGGCGGTCTGTCGCTGGGGCAGGATCAGGACGCCGGTGGCGAAGCCGATCGTGCGGGTGATCCCGGCGAGATACGAGAAGAGGACGAAGGGCTCATGGAACCGGCTCTTCGACGTGTAGGGACCGAACCAGTCGGGGCGGCTCGCCGTGTTCGCGCCGAGCACGTGGTCGTAGGCGATCAGATGGCGATAGCCGAGGGACTCCGCGGTCGTCGCGAAGCGCGCGACGTCGTCGGGATCGTCCCCGATCTCGGTCTGGGGGAAGACGACGCCGATCTGCATGGGACACCTCCGACGCGCAGGGTGCGCCTGCTCAGCATCGCACGCCGCTCGCCGGTTGCCTACTCGGCCGGGACCGCGTCCGCGGCTGGGCTGACGTTCGCCGCGGAGTTCCGACGCAGGCTGCTCCAGCGCGTCGTCACCTTCATCAGCGCCGGTGCGAAGAGAACGTCCGCCAGGAAGGCCATGGTGACGGAGAACGCGGTGAACACGCCGAAGCGCGTCAGGTTGTTGAGGTCGCTCGCCAGATAGACGAGGAAACCGAACGTCAGGACCACGCTCGTGAAGAGGAGCGCCTGGCCGGTCGTCTGCAGGGTCTCGCGGACGGCGATCTCGATGCTGCCGGTGGCGAGGAAGGTCCTTCGGTAGCCGTGCATGAAGTGGATGGTGTCGTCGACCGCGAGGCCGAGGGCGACGCTCCCGATCAGCAGGGAGAACATTTCGAGGGGCTGGTCCGTCCAGCCCATCAGCCCGAGGGTCAGGACGATCGGGAAGAGATTCGGGATCATCGCGATCAAGCCGAGGCGGACGCTCCCCAGCAGGAGCATCATGAGCGGCGTGATGACGGCGAGTGCGATCCCGTAGGAGCGCATGATCGTCTCCATCGAGGCGCCGAAGGTCCGGCGCGAGACCATCATCATGCCAGTCATCGACGCGTTCACGCCCTCGGGCATGTGCTCGTCGAGGATCGCCTCGACTTCGTCCGAGAAGGGCTCGTAGAAGATCGAGTCGATCATCGGAATACGGATCGTGAAGCGCCCGAGCCGGAACTCGGTGTCGACGACGTCCTGGAGATCGTCGGTCCCGCTGTTCTCGAAGAGGATCAGCTCCTGAGAGATCAGCGTCTTGTCGTCAGGCACGATGCGGGCATCGGTTCGTCCCTCGTTGAGCGCCTGGTGGATCTCCTTGACGACATCGACGAGAGAGACACTCGGGCCCGCGATGATCGGCCCGACCTGGATCCCGGAAAGGGTATGTCGCGCGCGATCGATCGCGTTCAGGACCTTCGGGTCGTGGAGGCCGTTCTCCTCGCCTGTGTCGACGAGCAGCTCGAGGGCCATCGCGCCGCCGAAACGGTCGCCGAGCAGGTTGGTCGCGACCTTGGCGGGCATGTCGTCCGGGAACCACTCGAGGCTGTCGAAGCTCACGCGCAGCTGGAGCACGCCGACGAGCGCGAGCACCGTGAGCGCCGCACAGATGCCGAGCACCCAGCCGGACCGATCGAGCGCGAGCTCGCCGGCGCGGGTCAGCAGACGTACGGAGGGCGACTGCTCTCCGTTCGGTCGCGGTTCGCGTGCCCGAACCGGCACGATCGCGAGCAAGGACGGCGTGAGGGTCAGGGTCAGCGTCAGACAGAGCAGGATCCCGAGCGGCGCGACGACACCGAACATCGCGACCGGCCGGAGCGACGCGGCGGCGAACGACGCCATGCCACCGGCCGTCGTGAGCCCGGTCATGATGATCGGGAGCCCGGAGTGGGTGAGCGCGCCGACGATCGCCTCTTCGCGCGAGGCGCCCGCCTCGAGGCGCTGCAGGAAGATCGCGATCAGGTGCACCGCCGCGCCGACGCCGATCGCGAGCAGGAACGAAGGCACGATCTCGGAGATCGGCATGAAGGGGAGCCCGACGGTGCCCATCACGCCGAGGGTGCTCACGACCGCGAGGAGCGCGACGGTCAGCGGGATGAACACGCCGAGCGCGCGACGGAAGACGAGCAGGAGGAAGAACGCGATCAGGAACGTCGAGATGATCGTGAACTGGACGACGTCGACGATCAGCGTCCGCATCATCGCGACATTCAGCACGGGAGCGCCGCCCGCGTAAAGCTTGAATTCGTCTCCCTCGAATCGCGCGACGATGGAGTCCAGGGCCTCGACCGCCGCCCTCTCTTGCGCTCCGCTGAGTCGCGACTCGGCGGGCTCGACCTCCGGCGACGCGTCGTCGTCGAACCCGGTGAACGCGCTCGCGTCGTCGAACTCTTCGGCGAAGGCTTCGAGCTCGACGGTGAGGATCGTGAGGTCCGCTTCGCGCGTGAGAAAGAAGTCGACGTAGAGGGGATTCGCCAGGGCGCGCGCCTTCAGGTCCGCGACCTGGGCGTCGGTGGTCGGCCACTCCTCCATGAAGTCGCCGACCACGAGGGTGTCGTCTTCGCCGCGCGTCTCGCGCAGGTTGACGAGGCTCTGGACCTCGCGGACGTAGGGGACTTCGTCCTCGATCGCTTCGTGCAGGTCACGGATGCGCTCGAGGGTCGGGAGCGAGAAGACCTCGTCCGGCTCGACGACGATCATGATGATGTCGTCCCGGCCGAACTGCTCGAGGAACGCGTCGTAGGCGACCTTCGCGGCATCGCCCGGATTCAGGAAGTCGTCGATCGAGGTCTTGATCTCGATCGTCGGGATCTGGGACGCGCCGGCGCCGATCGCGACGAGGACCACGATCAGCAGCGGCCAGGCTCTTCGATAGGCGAAGTGCCCCAGGGCTTCGAGCAGGGTTTCGATTCGGGCGCGCACGGCGGCGCCGACTCTAGCCCGGATGTCGGGGCGTTGGGGAGGTGCCGAGAGCGGTCCTCCGGAGGGCGATCGAGTCGTTAGAATCGGGAGTCCTATTTCGAGTCTGAGTCCGAGTCTGAGTCCGCATCCGCCGAGGAGACCGAGCGACGTGACGTACAAAGTGATCCAATGGGCGACCGGCGGCGTGGGCCGCGCGGCGATCGAGGGCGTGCTCGATCATCCCGAGCTCGAGCTCGTCGGATGTTGGGTGCACGGCGAGGCGAAGGATGGCCGCGACGTGGGCGAGCTGATCGGGCGGGATCCCATCGGCGTGCAGGCCACGCGCGACGTCGATGCGCTCCTCGCGCTCGGCGCGGATTGCGTCTGCTACAGCCCGCTCGTCGCGAACCCCCAGGAGGTGTGCCGAATCCTCTCGGCCGGACTCGACATCGTGACGCCCCTCGGTTGGGTGTATCCGAAACGGATCGACACCTCCGACGTCGAGAAGGCCTGCGCCGAAGGCGGTGCGACGCTGCACGGCACCGGGATCCATCCCGGGGGCATCACCGAGCGCTTCCCGCTGATGGTCTCCGGCCTCTCGCGCGCGATCACGCACGTGCGCGCGGAGGAGTTCTCGGACATCCGCACCTACGCGGCGCCCGAGGTCGTGGGCGAGATGATGCTCTTCGGAAAGACGCCCGAGGACGCGAAGTCGAGCCCGATGGGCAATCTCCTCGCCGGCGGCTTCTTCCAGTCGATCGACATGGTCGCGGATGCGCTCGGGGTGACCCTCGACGACGACAAGCGCACCACGCATTCGATCGCGGTGGCCACGCAGGCGATCGACACGCCGATCGGAGTGATCGAGCCCGGCCTCGTGGCGGCCCAGCGCTTCTGCTGGCAGGGCCTCGTCGCGGGGGAGCCCGTCATCACCGCCGCGGTCAACTGGCACATGGGCAGCGAGGGCTTCGAGCCGATCCCGGGCACCGACCCCGACGTCGTGTGGACCGCGGGCGAGCAGGGCCCGCGCTTCGAAGTCGGCATCACGGGTGACCCCGACACGCTGCTCACGTTCAAGGGCTGGCACCCGCACTCGGTTGCCGAGGGACTCGTGCGCAACAAGGGCATCGTCGTGACGGCGATGCATTGCGTGAGCGCGATCCCCTACGTCTGCGAAGCCGGACCCGGCATCAAGACCTACCTCGATCTGCCGCTGATGGCGGGTCGAATCGCGCCGCAGCTCGCCGCGCGCGCCTAGCAACCCATCCGCCCGAGGAGACTGCCGATCATGCCCAGCCCCGAACACGAAGAGCTCGTCGAGATGATGCGCACCACCAACCCGCTCGGGAGCGGCGACATCGAGACGATGCGCGCCGGCATGGCGGCGGCCCCGCCGTACCCGGAGCCGCCGGACGTCGCGTGGGCTGCGGCCGACGCGGGAGGCGTCCCCGCCGAGTGGAACACGCCCGACGACTGCGCGGATGGGCGGACGATCGTCTACTACCACGGCGGCGGCTACGGGATCGGCTCGGTCCAGAGTCACCGCGGTCTCTGCTCGAACCTCGCCCGCGCCGCTCGTGCGCGGGTGCTCTCGGTCGACTACCGACTCGCGCCCGAGCACCCGTACCCGGCCGCCGTCGACGACGCCGTCGCCGCCTATCGCTGGGCGGTCGCGAACGGCGCCGATCCGGCGAAGACCGCGATCGGCGGCGACTCGGCGGGGGGAGGGCTCACCGTCGCGACGCTGATAGCGCTGCGCGACGCGGGCGATCCGCTCCCGGCGGCGGGCCTCTGCCTCTCGCCCTGGGTCGACATGACGTGTTCGAGCGCGCGCATCCAGGAGGTGGCGCCCCGGGATCCGATGCTCTCACCGCCGGTCCTCGAGGTCTTCGCGAAGGCCTACATGGCGGGCGCGGACCCGAAGGCACCGACCGCGAGCCCGATCTTCGCGGATCTCGCCGGCTTGCCGCCGCTGCTCATTCAGGCGGGAACGGCGGAGGTCCTGATCGGCGAGATCGAGGACTTCGCGGCGAGGGCGAAGGCGGCGGGCGTCGATGTCCAGCTCGAGGTCTGGGACGACATGCTCCACGTCTGGCAGACCTTCGCGGACATGCTGCCGGAGGGGCGCCAGGCGTTGGCCGACATCGGCAAGTACGTCGAGGGCCGGCTCTAGGACGCTAGGCGCGCCTCAGTCGATACTCGATCGGCAGCCGCTTCACGCCGCCGATCAGGCACGACCGCAGCCGGTCGATCGGCCCCACGACGGACGCCTCTTCGAGGCGCGGCAGCAGGTGGCGGAAGATCACCTGCAGCTCGAGCCGCGCGACGTGGGCGCCCAGGCAGTAGTGCTCGCCCACGCCGAAGGCGATGTGCGGGTTGCGCTTGCGATCGACGCGGAAGCTGTACGGGTCCTCGAACACGTCTTCGTCCCGGTTCGCGCTCGGATAGAACATCCCGACGACCTCGCCTTCGCGGACCTTCTGGCCGGCGATCTCCGTGTCGCGGGTCGCCGTCCGCCCGAAGTGGATGATCGGGCTGGTCCAGCGGAGGATCTCCTCCACCGCGGGCTTGATCAGGGTCGGGTCGGCCTGGACCTTCCGCATCTCGTCGGGGTGCTCGATGAAGGCGAGCAAGCCGCCGCTCGTGGCGTTGCGCGTGGTCTCGTTCCCGGCCGCCACGAGGATCTGGTAGAAGGCGAGGATGTCGATCAGCGGTAGCGGCTCGCCGTCGACCTCGGCGTTGGCGAGCAGCGTGATCAGGTCCTCCCGTGGCTCCTTCAGCCGTTCTTCGCGCAGGCCCGCGAAGTAGGTGAAAAGCTCGACGTTCGCCCGCTCCATCGTCTCTCGTGCGCTCTCGCCGTCGCGTCGGAATTCGGGATCGCTCGCTCCGGCGCTCTCGTTCGTCCAGGTGTAGAGCTTGCGCCAATCCGCCGCCGGAACCCCGAGCAGGTAGGCGATCACCGCGATCGGGAGCGGAGCTGCGACCGTCTCGACGAAGTCGCAGCCGGTCGCTTCCTTCTCCTCGAGGTCGTCGAGGATCCCGACGGCGATCTGCTCGATCTGATCGTGGAAGGCGTCGACCTTGCGGGGCGTCATGCGCTTGCTGACGAGCTGGCGGTACTTCGAGTGGATCGGCGGGTCGAGTTGGATGAGGACGGCGGGGAGGTTGCCCGGTCCCTCCTGCTCTTGTTCGGCGTCGCGGACGACCGGACTCTCGCTGCTGAAGTCCTCAGGGCGTCGGCCGACGTTGGTGATGTCCGCGAGCTTCGTGAGCGCCCAGAACGAGTCGCCGCGCTCGCGCTCGACCCAATGGATCGGTCGCTCGGCGCGCAGCTCGTCCCAGGTCGAATGGGGGTAGCCGTTCGCCTCGTACCAATCCGGGTCGACGATGTGGGCGTAGGGCGAGTCGGCGGTCGAGACGGCGTTGGCCATGGCAGCTGCTCCTGGTCGATCGAGAGGTCCCGAGCATACCCTCGGATCCACCGGTTGGCGGGGGAGGGCGGCGGTCCGTTGCCGCCGTCTTGCCCGTGGTGGGGCCCTTTGGATTCGGCCATCATGATCCAGCCGCATCACCGCCGAGAGGATCTCCGATGCCTTCCGACCGCCCCGCCTCCTTCGCCATCATCGGCGCCGGCATGTCCGGCCTGCTCGCCGCGATCAAGCTTCGCGAGGCCGGACACGACTTCACCGTCTTCGAGAAGGCCGAACGCGTCGGCGGCACCTGGCGCGAGAACACCTACCCCGGGATCGCCTGCGACGTCCCGTCCCACCTCTACTCCTACTCCTTCGCGCTCAATCCCGACTGGCACTACATGTCGTCGCCGGGGGGCGAGATCCAGGCCTACTTCGAGGACGTCTCGAAGCGCTTCGAGATCGAGAAAGAGATCCGCTTCTCCGATCCGGTCGTTCGATGCGAATGGCTCGGGGACGCCTGGGAAGTCGAGAGCGGCTCGGGCTTCGTCGGGCGCTTCGACTGGGTGCTCGCGGCGACCGGCATCCTGCACCACCCGAAGCGGCCGGACATCGAGGGGCTCGACGACTTCGACGGCGCGATCTTCCACTCCGCGCGCTGGGACCACGACGTGCCCCTCGACGGGAAGCGCGTCGGCGTGATCGGCAACGGCAGCAGCGGCGTCCAGATCACCGGCGCCCTCGCGCCGCGCACGAGCGCATTCAAGCTCTTCCAGCGGACCGCGCAGTGGGTCGTGCCGGTCGAGCAGGTCGAATACACCGAGGAGCAGCGCGCGCTCTTCCGGAGCGACGCCACTGCGCTCCAGGCGATGCACGACGAGCTCGACGCGGCCTTCCATACCGGCTTCGCCACGCAGGTCCTCGACGGCAACAGCGACCTGTTCGAGGAGACGCGACGGACCTGCCTCGCGTATCTGGACGAGCATGTGCGGGATCCGGCGCTGCGCGAGGCGCTGACCCCGGACTACACCCCCGCCTGCAAGCGCCTCGTGATCTCCCACGAGTTCTACGACTCGATCCAGCTCCCCCAATCCGAGCTGGTGACGTCCGGAATCGAGCGGGTCGAGGCGGGCGGCGTCCGCACGCAGGACGGGGAGCTCCACGAACTCGACGTGCTCGTCTGTGCCACCGGCTTCCACGTCGACGCCTTCGTGCGGCCGATGACCGTCCGCGGACTCGACGGCGTGCTGCTCGACGACGTCTGGAAGGATCGCCCGTCCGCCTACATGTCGGTGGGGATCCCCGGCTTCCCGAACTTCTTCATGCTCAACGGGCCGAACAGCCCGGTCGGGAACTTCTCGCTGATCAGCACGGCGGAGATGCAGTTCGCCTATCTCATGCGCCTGGTCGAGCACGTCGGGCGATCCGAGCAGCGCTTCGCGGCGCCGAGCGAGGACGCAGCCGTTCGATTCGAGGAGGAGCGCGTGGCCGCGGCAGCGAACACCGTCTGGGCGACCGGCTGCCGGAGCTGGTACCTCGACGATCGTGGCGTGCCCTTCGTCTGGCCTTTCCCCTTCTCGCGCTTCACCGAGGAGATGGAGAAGCCGCGCTTCGAGGACTATCAGCTGGGCTGAGTCCGGCGAGGGAGAAGCACGTGGACATCGATCTGCTCGCCGCGAAGAGCTACGACGGCGGCCAACCCCACGACCAGTTCCGCTGGCTGCGCGAGCACGAGCCGGTGCATCGTCATCCGGAGCCCGACGGCGGGCCCGGCTATTGGGCGATCACCCGCTACGACGACGTGCGCGCGATCAGCCGCAACCACGCGCTCTTCTCGAACGAGCCCTCGATCATGATCGGGGACGTGCCGGTTCGCGACGCGCCGGTCACCGACGACAAGATGATGTTGATGTGCGACCCGCCGAAGCAGACCCAGCTGCGTCGGCTGGTGAGCGGCTCGTTCACGCCGCGGGCCGCGCGTGCCCTCGCGCCGCGGATCGAACGGCTCGCCGCGCAGATCGTCGACGAGGTCGCGCCCCGCGGCGAATGCGACTTCGTGGCGGACGTCGCCGGGGAGCTGCCGTCCTACGTGATCGCGGAGCTGCTCGGTCTCCCCCTCGAGGACGGTCGGAAGCTCTACCAATTGACGGAGACGATCCACTCCTCGGCGGAGGCGGTCGGGCAGGAGGCCCAGATTGCTGCCGGAATCGAGATGTTCTCCTATGCCGCGCGGGTCGCGGCAGAGAAGAAGGCCAATCCGGGAGACGATCTCGCCAGCGCGCTCCTGCAGGCCGAGGTCGACGGAAAGCGGCTGACCGACATGGAGTTCAACCTCTTCTTCATGCTTCTGGTCGACGCGGGGGGCGACACCACGCGGAACCTCGTGGCCGCGGGCATGCTCGCGCTTCTCGAGCGCCCGGACGAGCTCGCGCGGTTGCGCGCGGACGTCGATGGACTCCTGCCGACGGCGCGAGAAGAGTTGCTCCGCTTCACGAGTCCCGTGGTGTACATGCGCCGCACGGCGACGCGCGATACCGAGATCGGCGACCAGGCGATTCGCGAGGGCGACAAGGTCGTGCTCTACTACGGCGCCGCCAATCGCGACGCCGCCGTCTTCGACGAGCCCGACCGCCTCGACGTCGGCCGCACGCCGAATCATCACGTTGCGTTCGGCGCGACCGGCGCGCACTTCTGTCTCGGGGCACAGCTCGCGCGGGTCGAGATCGATGCGATGCTGCGAGAGGTGCTGCTTCGGATGCCCGATCTGGAGCTCACTGCCGAGCCCGAGTGGCTCCCTTCGAATTTCATCTCCGGTCCTCGGACGATGCCCGTCCGCTTCACGCCGGGGAAGCGCACGGAAGTCGCCGCCTGAGCATCGATTCCCATGCTCGACAGGCCGGCCGCGCCTGCGCCACCCTCGCGACGGAGGCTTCATGTTCTCAGGCATCGACCTCGGACTCTTCGCGACGCGATGGAGTGTCGAATGTTCTTAGGGATCGACCTCGGCACGTCCGCCGTCAAGGCCGTGCTCGCCGACGAGGAGGATCGCATCGTCGCGCAGGCGAGCGCGCCCCTCGACGTCTCGCGCCCGCAGCCGCTCTGGAGCGAGCAGGATTCCGACGCCTGGTGGAAGGCGGCGGACGACGCGGTGCGCGCGCTCGGGGCCGAGCGCGATCTGTCCGGCGTGCGTGGGGTCGGTCTCTCGGGGCAGATGCACGGCGCGACCCTCCTCGGAGACGACGACCGTGCGCTCCGCCCCGCGATCCTGTGGAACGACGGTCGCAGTGAAGCCCAGTGCGCCGAGCTGGAAGCGGTCCCGGATTTCCGGGCGCGCGCGGGCAATCTGGCGATGCCCGGCTTCACGGCACCGAAGCTGCTCTGGGTTCGCGAGCACGAGCCGGAGGTCTTCGCCCGGACGCGGCGCGTGCTGTTGCCGAAGGACGCGCTGCGCCTGCGGATGACGGGCGATGCGGCGACCGACCTGTCGGACGCGGCGGGGACGCTCTGGCTCGACGTCGCGGAGCGTGCGTGGTCGCCGGAGCTGCTGGCGGCGACGGGGCTCGACGTGGATGCGATGCCCTCCCTGCACGAAGGGAGCGAGGCGACCGGTGTGCTGCGCGAGGACGTCGCGCGCGCCTGGGGCATGGCGCGGGTGCCGGTCGCGGCGGGCGCGGGCGACCAGGCGGCGGGCGCGCTCGGGGTGGGCGTTGTGCGTCCGGGCGAGGCTTCGCTCTCCCTCGGCACTTCGGGTGTGCTCTTCGTAGCGAGCGACGCGTTCCGCGCGAACCCTGAGCGTGCGGTCCACGCGTTCTGCCACTGTCTGCCGAAGACCTGGCACCAGATGTCGGTGCTGCTCTCGGCGGCGAGCTGCCTGTCCTGGGTGACGAAGCTGGTGGGTGCGGCCGACGAAGCCAGTCTCCTGGCGGAGATCGAGGCGGCCGATCGTCCGAACGATTCGCTCCTCTTCCTTCCCTATCTCTCGGGAGAGCGGACGCCCCACAACGACCCGAACGCGAGCGGCAGCTTCGTTGGCCTCGACCACGACACGGATCGCGCGGCCCTCGGCCGTGCGGTGCTGGAGGGCGTGGCCTTCGCGTTCGCCGACGCGCAGGACGCGCTGCTGTCGGCCGGCACGTCCGTCGACGTAGTTTCGGTGATCGGTGGCGGTGCGCGGAGCGTGCTCTGGGGGCGGATCCTCGCGAGCGTGCTCGACCGCCCGCTTTTCTACCGCGTGGGGGGCGAAGTCGGACCGGCCCAGGGCGCTGCCCGTCTCGCGCGGCTCGCCGTGACGGGCGAAGACGCCACGGACTTTTGTCACGCCCCGCCCATCGCCTTCGAGGCGATGCCCGATCCCGTTCTCCGTGACCATTACGCGCCCCGCTGGGCGCGGTTCCGTGATCTCTACCCGCGTCTGCGAGGAGCCTTCCGATGAGTGATCCCTTCTTCTCCGAGGTCGACGCCGTTCCCTTCGTGGGACCCGATGCCGCGCCCGAAGCCCTCGGCTTCCGGGTCTACGACCGGGACCGCGAGGTCGCCGGACGGCGCATGGAGGATCACCTCCGCTTCGCCGTGTGTTATTGGCACACCTTCTGCTGGCCAGGGGACGACGTATTCGGAGACGGCACCTTCGGTCGCCCGTGGCAGGCCGCCGGGGGCGACGAGATGGCGCTCGCCCGCCAGAAGCTCGACGTCGCTTTCGAGTTCTTCAGCAAGCTCGGCGTGCCCTTCTACTGCTTCCACGATCGGGACATCGCGCCCGAGGGCGCGACCTTCGCCGAGAGTGCCGCGCGTCTGGACGAGATGGCCGACGCCGCGGCCGCGAAGATGGAGGAGACCGGCCTCCAGCTGCTCTGGGGCACCGCGAATCTCTTCGGCCATCCGCGTTATGCGGCCGGCGCCGCGACCAACCCCGATCCCGAGGTCTTCGCCTACGCCGCCGCCCAGGTGAAGCACGTTCTCGAAGCCACCCAGCGACTCGGCGGCGAGAACTACGTCCTGTGGGGCGGGCGCGAGGGCTACGAGACCCTTCTGAATACGGACCTGCGTCGGGAATCCGATCAGCTCGGCCGATTCCTGTCGCTCGTCGCCGAACACAAGCACAAGATCGGCTTCGGAGGGACGCTCTTGATCGAGCCCAAGCCGCATGAGCCGACGAAACACCAGTACGACTCCGACGTCGCGGCGATCTACGCCTTCCTCCAGAAGTACGACCTGGTCGATGAGTACCGCATCAACATCGAGGTCAATCACGCGACCCTCGCCGGCCACTCGTTCCAGCACGAGATCGCCACCGCGGTCGCGCACGGCATCTTCGGCTCGGTCGACGCGAACCGAGGAGATCCGCAGAACGGCTGGGATACGGACCAGTTCCCGAACAGCGTCGAGGAGATGACCCTCGCGCTCTACGAGATCCTGCGAGGTGGCGGCCTCGGGACCGGTGGATTCAATTTCGACGCGAAGCTGCGTCGCCAGAGCATGGATCCCATCGACCTCTTCCACGCGCATGTCGGTGGCATGGACGTGCTCGCCGAGGCGCTCGTCCGCGCGTCGATGCTCCTCGAGGAGGCGACCCTCCAGGGCTTCGTCGACGCGCGCTATGCGGGCTGGAACACCGGCCTCGGGCGCGAGATCGTCGACGGGAAGCAGAGCCTCGAATCGCTACACGCGCAGGTGAGCACAGGCGGAATCGACCCGCACCCGCGATCCGGCCGGCAGGAGCTGCTCGAGAACCGCGTGAACGAGGTCTTGCGGCGCTAGGCCGCGCCAGGCAGCGACAGGCGGCGCTAGGCGGCGATCGCGAGCCCGAAGAGCGCGAGGGCAGCCCACTGCGCGACGGTGAAGATGATCGGTCGCAAGGGGATCCGATCGGCGATGTACACGATCGGATGCAGGATCCGCGCGACGACGAACACGATCGACGCGATCGTGGATCCCAGCTCGTCGGCGCCGGCAAGATGCGCGGTGGCCACCGCGGCGGTGAAGAACGAGAGGGCCTCCCACGCGTTCTGTTGAGCGCCGTACGCTCTCGCCGCGGCACCTCGGAGCTCGGCGGCCTGGACGCGCGGGTGATGGTTGTCGAAGGATCCGAGCTGGTCGCGCCGCAGCTTCGCACCGACGAACGACAGCACGACGGGAAGGATCGCGGCGATCATGAGGCAATAGAGCGGGATGGTCATCGAACCTCCGGAACGTTCGGCGAGCCGCCGCGCGCGCGGACGGTTCGGCCATGAGTCGGGCGACAGAGTACGATCGTCACCGCGCCCGCGAGCGAGAGCGCGGCCAACGCCAGAAAGCTCTCTTCGTAGGACCCCGACCGATCGGCCGCGGCGCCGGTCCAGCGCGGCGCGACCCAGCCCGCGAGACCCGTGATCGCGATCCGCAGGCCATTCGTGCCGAGGAAGGCGCGCGCACCGAAGAGGCGCGCCATCACGAGGGGCTCGCAGGTCATGGCGACGCCGTAGCCCAGACCCAGCAGACCGATCGAGGCGGTCGCGAGGGTCGCCTCGGTGGCCATCGCGAAGCCCGCGATCCCGAGCGCCGTCGTCGCGAGCGCGCCCGCGAGTACGAAGCGGGGATCGACCAGATCCGCGACGCCGCCGCAGAGTCGGCCGGCGCCGGAGAGCCCGATCCGGAGTCCGAGGATGCCGGCCGCGACGGCGGCCGCGAAGCCGAGATCCTCGAGGTGGAGTCGCCCGTGGGCGGTCACGACCCGCCACGGGACCGTGTTCGTGAGGCACGCGAGGCTCGCGAAGAGGAAGAGCGGCGAGAGGATCGCGGCACGGGGTGTGAGGTCCGGAAGCAATTCCGCGCTCTCCCCAGACTCGCCCTGCGCGGGCCGTGGAACGTCGTCCGCGCGCTCCGCGCCGTCTGGAAACTGCCCGACGTCGGCCGGGCGATCGCGCAGCAGCCAGGCCGAGACCAGCCCGATCGTGAGAAAGAGCGCCGCGATCGCCTGGAACACGAAGCGCCAGTCGGCGAGCTCGACGCCGCGGGCGGCGGCGGTCGGGATCAGGGCGCCCACCACGCCGGCGCCGAGCAGGATCACGCCGGTCGCCCGAGCGCGGTAGCGGCGGAACCAGTGGATCGGGAGCGTCTGCACCGGGAGCAGCGTCGTGAGTCCGATGCCGAGTCCGCCGACGAGGGCATAGGCGAGGGCGAGCTCGTCGGCGCTCGTGGCCTTGCTCGTCCAGGCGAAGCCTGCGGCGCCCATGAACGCACCGAGGGCCAACACGGGTCGCAGGCCGATGCGGTCGATCGCGACGCCGGCGACCGGACTCGTGAGCGCGAAGGTCAGGGTGAACAAGCCGAAGGTGGAACCGATCTGCTCCCGGCTGAGACCGACGTCGGCGATGATCTCGGGGGCCAGGAAGCCCCAGGCATAGTAGGCGGGCGCCATGCCGAAGCCGTAGAGCGCGAAGGCGAGCGCGACCATCACCCAGCCGAGGAACGGCCGTCGCGATTCGGTCGGCGCGCGCGTCTCGGGAGCCATCGGTCCTCCGGGCGTCGCCCGGTCCAGGGGCGCGAGGACGGACCCTATCTCAGCGCTTCGCCACGCGCGTCCAGTCGGTCCGGGCGGGTGCGCCGCTGTTCCGATCGGAACGCGTGCGCGCGTCTTGCGTCGAGGATTCGTCGCTGGCGTCGGGTCGACGACGCTCGCGATGGCGGCCGAACGGTTCGGTGGCACCCCCGAAGTGAAAAATCCGGGGAATTCTTCGGGTCTCGAAACACGCTGGTGTTGCAGGGGAATTCGCGCGCGTCGCGGCCGCCGGAGCGCTGTCGGAGGCCAAAATCCGGTGTTTTCCCCATTCAGTCGAACGACTTGGCACGCCGCGTGCTTTTCGGATGAGCGCAACGACGGACAGATCCTTCGCCCGGGCCCCATGCAGAGGGGGCGCGCTCCAGGGGGAGGAGCCGGGGATCTGCCGCGCGACTGGAAGCCTCACCATGGAAGCCCTTCTCGACGAAGCTCAACTCGAAGGCGGACCGATTCCGCAGGACCTGAAGGAACAGGTCGTCCTCGGGCACGAACCGCTGATCCGGTACATCGTGAATCGCCTCGCGGTTCGCCTGCCGAATCACATCGACCTCGACGATCTCTACAGCACCGGCGCGATCGGTCTGATGGATGCGATCGAGAAATTCGACCCGAGCAAGGGTTGTAAGTTCAAGACCTACGCGGAGTTCCGCATCAAGGGCGCGGTGCTCGACCAGCTCCGCTCCCTCGACTGGGTGCCTCGCTCCGTTCGTCAGAAGGGGCGCAAGCTCGACGCGGCCTACAACGACGTCGAGCAGCGCCTCGGTCGCTCGGCGAGCGAGGAAGAGGTCGCGGACTCCCTCGGTCTCGAGATCGACAAGTTCCATGTGATGGTCAACCAGGTCCGCGGCATCTCGCTCGTGAACCTCGAAGAAGTGCGCGGCACGAACGCCGACGGCGATCACGCCGGGACCTTCGCCGACGTCGTCGAGGACGTGACCGCCGAGAACCCCTTTGCTTCGCTCAAGTCGATGGAGACGAAGCACGTGATCTCGGACACGATCAATTCGCTCCCGGAGAAGGAGCGCCTCGTGGTCAGCCTCTACTACTACGAGGACCTGAACATGAAGGAGATCGGGAACATCCTCGGGATCACCGAGTCTCGGGTGTGTCAGATCCACACGAAGGCGACGTCTCGGCTGCAAGGCAAGCTGAGGAGTCTCGTCGACCGCTAGTCCACGAGCGGGCCGATCGCTTGCGATCGCGCCGCCCACGGCCCAATCTCTGACCCTCGCGCCCGCCGCCCGTGCGGGAGCATCGAGGAGGGTCGAATGGCGCGCCTGGGCACGGTGGAATCGCTCTTCCGGTATCCCGTGAAGAGCATGCAGGGCGAATCCGTCGATCGGATCGCCGTCACGGAGCTCGGCTTCGCCGGGGATCGTGGCTGGGCCGTCCGCGACGAGCGCCGCGGCGACTTCTTCACCGCGAAGCGGATCGGTGCCCTGATGGGCTGCCGCGCCGTCGCGGGCGGGGCAGGCAACGTGCCCGAGCTCGAGCTCCCTGACGGCACGCGAATTCGCGCCGATGCCGCCGAGGCGGGCGAGCTCCTCTCGAAGGCCCTCGACCATCCCGTCAGCCTGCACGCCATGGGCAGCGATGCGCCGCCGCCTTCTGACGTCGACGTTCCGGACGATCCGATGGCCGATTTCAACGCGATGTTCGCGCGTAAGGGCGAGGAGCCGCTCCCTGACTTCTCGGTCACGCCAGAGAGCCTGATGGCGCACATGGGACGCCCGGATCGTTCCTTCGTCGATCTCTCGCCGCTGTTGGTGATGACGCGACAGTCGATCGCCACCCTCGCCGCGGCGGCACCCGACTCCGTGATGGACGTGCGGCGCTTCCGGCCAAGTCTCCTGATCGACGCCGCGAGCGACGCTCGCTTTCCGGAGCAGGACTGGATCGGGAACCGCGTGCGGATCGGCGGCGTCGTGATCGACACGCCGATGACCTGTCCGCGCTGCGTGATGACCACTCATGCGTTCGCGGACCTGCCCAAGGATCCGACCGTGATGCGCACGCTCGTGAAGGAAGCCGAGGGCAACCTCGGGGTCTACGCGATGATCGTCGAGCCCGGGGAGATCCGCGTCGGTGACGCCGTCGAGACGGTGGACGCTCCTTGATGCAGGCCCGTCTCGTGCTCGTGCTCGTGCTCGTGCTCATGCTAGGCGTCCTCGGCGCCGTCGGGACGGCCCGAGCGCAGGTGACGTCCGCGGACGACCCCGATCCGGCGGTCGACGGCACGATCCGCTTCGAGATCGACAACGCGAGCGCGGACGACGTGATCGACGTGCAGGTCGGGGCGGCAGGCGGACTCGAGACGATCAGCCTGCGCGAGACCCTCGTCTTCACGCAGAATCTCGAGATCGACAACTCGAGCGAAGACACCGCGCTCGTCGACGTCGACGCGCCGGCGGCCACCACCTTTCTCGAGATCCAGGACGGCGTGAGCGTGATCCTGCGCGACCTCGGGCTCGCCGGCGACCCCGCGAGCAGCGCCGACGACATCGACCTCCAGGGCGCGACCAGCCTGCTGACGATCGACTCGGAGCGCGCGGCCCAGCTCGTGACCGTCGACATCGTCGGGGCCGGCATGTTCCGCAAGGAGGGCACGCGCTCGCTCCAGCTCTCGGGCATCAATACCCTTACGGGGGGCATCACGGTCGACGACGGCGACCTGATCGGCGAGCTGCGCTCGTTCGGTACCGGTGCGATCACCCTGGCCGCGGACGATCCCGACAAGATGTCGCGCCTCGTCTTCGACTTCGCGGGCGTCGACATCCTGAACGGAGCCGGGCCCGCGATCGTCGACGGCACCGCCGGAGGGGGGACCGCCTCGATCGTGAAGCGAGGACCGGGCATCCTCGACGTCTCCGCGGCGACGATCGCCTCGACCCTCGACTTCCAGATCGAGTCGGGCACGCTCCGCGTCGGCGCGACGCAGCTGACGAACGGACACGACTTCTCGCTCACGTCCGGCACCACCGTCGAGCTCGACGCCATCGCAGGGTCCGTCACGTCCGGGAGCGTGTTCATGGGTTCCGGCACGATCGACGTCGAGGCGGACGACTTGACGTTGTCGGCGGATCCTTCGGGCTTCACGGGGACCTTCGACGTGAACGCGGGGCCGGCGACGACCACACCCTATCGCCTCGTTCTGGACATCGGCGCGGCGCCGGCGTCGACTCTGACCTTCGACGCGGTCGCGGACGACTCCGACGTCGAGTTCACCCTGCGCGACGCGGTCGGTGTGACGTACGCGGGCGACGTGAGTGGCGACGGCACCTTCGTGAAGGCCGGCGTCGGGACGACCACGATCACCGGTGCACACACGCAGGTCGGCGGCACGCGCGTGATCGGCGGTACGTTGATCGCGACCACCGCGAACCTGCCGGGCAACCTCGAAGTCGTGGGCGGCGCAACGGCGATCCTCGATCAGTCGTCAGATGCGACGTTCGGAAGCATGCTGGTCGGCGCGGGCATGATCCGAAAGCGCGAGGCGGGCGTGCTCACTTTGAGCGCGACCAATCCGTTCACCGGTGCCTTCGACGTCGAGCAGGGCGGCCTCCATTTCGCCGCGGGGGCGGATCTCGGCGGCGGGAGTCTCCGCGTCGGCACAGGCGCGGTCGGCAACGTCGCGACCCTCTCCGCGGACTTCGACCCGGCGGGCAGCCTCGCTGCCAACACGATCGGCCTCGGTGGCACGCTCACCTTCGAGTCCGACGCGCACGTGACGGTCGGGATCGAGCCGACCGCGAACGTCAGCAACGTCTTCGCGGCGACCGGCGCGGTCACGATCGATCCGAACGCCGTCCTCGCCGTCGATCCCGCCATCGGCACCTACTCCGCCGCGAACTCCTGGGACGTGATCACCGGCTCGAGCGTGACGGGTACGTTCACGATCGAGCAGGATCTCTTCTTCTTCACGCTCGGGCAGACGATCTTCGGTGGGAACACGCTCCGCCTCTCCCTCACGCCGAGCGGCGCGGCGCTGGCGGGTGCGGCGACGACGCCCAACGGCGCGGTGATCGGAGATCAGCTGGACATGTTCCTGCTTCCGATGTTCGCGCCTATGTCCGAGGAAGAGCGCTACCAGGACGCGATCACGAGTCTCACGACCGCCGAGATTTCGGCGGTCCTCGAAAGCGTCTCGCCGGACGATCTCGCTGCGCCGAGCCAGATCCAGCTCGCCAACGCGAACCGCACCTGGCGGGGCGTCTCCGACCGGATGGCGCTCCGCCGGAGCGGAGGGATCGGCCGGAAGCCTGCGCCGGCGACCCAGCGCCGCAAACGCCCGAGCGTGAGCGCGCCTCGGGACGCTTCCGGACGCGAGCCCGCCGCACCCCGAACGGGCGAACGCACCTGGCAGGCCTGGATGGAGGCCAGCGGCGTCCTGGGCGAGCTGTCCTCGAGCGATGCGAAAGAGTTCGAATACGTCTCGGCCGGCCCGATCCTCGGCGCGGATAGAGCCCTCGGCGACGATGCGCGGTTCGGCTTCGCGCTCGCGGGGGGGAGCCACACCTACGAGACGAATTCGGGCAACGGTGAAGGCGAAGGCGGCGGGATCGAGGGCACGCTCTACGGGGCGTGGCTGGGGAATCCCTTCGGGCTGATCGGCGGCGTGCGTTATGCGTGGACGCGCATCGACACCGAGCGCACGCTCTCGGTCGGCGCGATCACGGACCGGGTCGACGGTACGCTCGAAGGCAGCACCTTCGGCGCCTTCCTCGAAGTGACCCGGGGCTTCGAGCTGCCGCAGAAGATCGAGATCGCTCCGCTGGCGAGCGTGGCGTGGACTGGCGTGCGCTGGGACTCTTTCGACGAGTCCGGGACGAGTCCGCTCGCGGTCCAGGTCGAGGAGCAATCCTTCGACTCGATCCTGACCTCGGTCGGCGTGCGAATCGCGGCCGAGCGTCGGATGCAGGACGACGTCTGGATCCGGCCGCGCGCGAAGGCGCTCTGGAACCACGAATGGGGCGACGTCGAGCGCGAGGTCGAGGGCACGTTCGTGAGCGCGCCGACTGCCGGACTGACGGCGTTCACCGTCGAAGGCGCCGAGATGCCCAGCGACCACGCCGAGGTCGCCATCGGCTGGGAGGTCGGCTTCACCGCGAACGCGAACCTCTTCTTCGATTGGGAGGGGCGCTTCGGCGAGAATCTCACGGAGAACGGGATCAGTGCCGGCGGCCGCGTCGTCTGGTAGTCGACGCTAGGCCCGGTCCGCGAGCGGGCGCTCGTCGACGATGCGATACGTCCGATCCGAGTCCGCATCCGCCCGGGTGAAGAGCGCCAGGCGGTCGAGGTGAAGCCGGCGCGTGTCGATCTCGAGCGTCTCCGCCCAGGCGAGTGCTTCCCGCCTGCCTTCGCCGCCCTTACGACGGCGCACTCGCGCGATCGTGACGTGGGGCCGCATGACGCGCGCCTTCGCGGGCGCGCCCGCGACTTCGAGCCCCCGGTCGCGAGGTGCGGTCAGGACGTTGGCGAGCGAAGGGACGCATGGCGAAGCGTCGACGACCTCCGCCGCGAGCGCGCTCCACCGCCGGGGCGCGCCCATCGGGACGACTCGTCCGAGGGACACGTCGCGGGCGGGGATCGCGTGGTCGCGCAGCGCGTCGAACGCGCGCCGGCCGCGCTCCGCGCCGACGTCGCCCAGGAAGGCCACGGTCACATGGAGGTCGTCGGGATGAAACCGCCGCGTGTTGCGAGGCGGCGGTGTCAGCGCCTCGAACCAGGGCGAGGCCGGGATGGGCAGGGCGATGAACCAGTTGGCCATCGGAGCCCGGGTCAGCGCGAGACGACGATCGGGCGCATCTTGAGCGCCACGTTCGACTCGAAGCGGTCCTCTCCGAAGATGCCGAGGGCGACGGCCACGCGCTCGGCGGTGTACTTCTCCTCGCGCATCAGCGAGAGGTGTTCCACGAGTCGCACATCGTCGACGATCTCGGCCGGCAAGCACGCCTCCTGGCCGCCGCGGAGGAGCGTCACGCTTCTCGCCGTGGTGATCCCGTTTCGTGTCGCCTTCTCCCGGCCCATCGTCGACCACATGGCCCCGTCGTCGTCCACGATCCAGAGGCGGAGCGGCGCGCCACGGGTCTCGCCGCAGCCCGGGCGCACGACGACGACTTCCTCGATCTCCGCCGCGATCGCGAATGCGCCCATGTAGAGGGCGAGCAGGCTGGCACCCAGCAGGCCCAGCTGAAGAACGGGCGCGCCGGGTCCATCCGAAGGCAGGACGTCGAAGAAGAGGAGCGCACCGCAGACGAGCGCGAGCACGCCGCCCACGAGGTTGCCGCCTTCAGGGAAGAAGTAGGGCCCGGAATGCTGCAAGCGGATCAGGAAGACCGTGAGGCCGAGCAGGGCCAGGGCGATTCCGATGATCTTGCGCGGCATGCGCGGCGTCCCCCTCGTGTCCCGCGCGAGTGTATAGGGCGCTCGCGGGGGGAACAACGACCCGAATGGGGGAGCGCGGCCGTCGATCGACGCCGCGGCGCGGTCGAGAAGGGCACTAGTCGCGGAGCATCCGCTCGCACCACCACTGGTTGAATTCCCAGATCGCCTTCTCGAGGCGTGCCAGGGGGCCGCGCTCGAAGTCGGAGGTGCGCAGCCCGGCCATGACCGCCTCGCAGGCCCCGATGTCCTGCTCGTGAATCGTTCGCAGCAATCCGTGCATCGGCGCCCGCGTCTCCGGATCGGGCGAGGCGTCGCGCAGGGCCTTGGGCATCAGCATGTAGATGCGAAGCGTGAAGCGGTCGACCGCTTCCGGAAGGAGCTGGAACCACGCGACGGTGTCGCCGGCGGGAGCGAAGAGATGGAAGGGATAGACCACCGCCGCGACGATTCCGGGCTGCTGGTCGGGCGTGAGCCCCGGGATCGAGCGTTCCGGAACCGGCGAGTCGCCGTGGTCCTGCGCCTTCGGCGGCATCACCAGAACCGAGTAGGGACCCGCATTGTCCGGCACGTGCGAGAGCGCGCCCGGAAAGACGGGCTCGAGGGTGTCGCGATGGGTCGCGATGTGATGGTAGGCCTCCATGAAATTGTCCACGAGCACCTTCCAGTTGAAGGGCGAGTCGAAGACCGCGGTCTCCTCCGCCACGAGCGCACCCATCTCGTACTCCGTGAACATCTCGCTCATCGGGGCGAGCGCCTTGCCGAGGGGATCCGCCGCGCCGTCGAGGTTCACGAAGACCCACCCCTCCCAGATCTCCGAGCGGATCTGCGGCAAAGCGCAGCGCGCCGGATCGAAGCCGGGCACGTCGTCCATGTGGGGCGCGCCGACGAACGCGCCGTCGAGACCGTAGGTCCAGAGATGGTAGGGGCACTGGAACGAGCGACTGTTCCCGCTGCCGGACACGAGCTCCGCGGCGCGATGCCGACAGATCCGCGAGAGGACGCGGACCTCGCCGTCGAGGCCGTGCGCGACCACGAGGCGCTCGCCGAGCAGGTCGAGACAGAGATAGTCGCCCGGCGTCGGCATCTGGTCGACGCGTCCTGCGCAGAGCCATTGCCCGCGAAAGAGGCGCTCGACTTCCCGGGCGTAGATCGTCTCGTCCGTATAGGCCTCGGCGGGCAGGGTCGTCGCGTCGCCGAGCGCGCTCAGGGCCGGTGCGTAGGCATCGCGATCCAGGCTCGCACCCATGCTCCTGCTCCTCCGCCTAACCGCGCGGCGCGACTTCGTAGAACCAGACGTCGCCGTTGCGGACGACCTCGTTCGGGTCGCCCATCGACATGCCGCCCAGGTACTTCTCGCTCAGCTGCTCGAGGACCGGCGCGATCATCGGTCCTTCCATCAGACGGACGAGTCGCCGCTCGTAGATCGTGTCGTCCACGCGCAGCAGGATGCGATCGTCCTTCGCGACCTCGTGGGGCCACTGCTTCCAGATCTTGCCCTGGGGCGTGTTCATGTAGCCGGACACGATGTAGGCCTTGCCTTCGTGGCCCGCGACCCAGGTGATGCGCGAGCGCGGCGGATCGAGGAGCTGGAACTCGACCTCGTCGCGCGTGGCCATCGACGACCAGTCGGGCTCTGGGCCGGTGTAGAGCTCGCCGGAAGTGAAGGGGCCGCCGGCGACGATCGCGATCGGGCCGTCGTGGAAGCGGGCGTAGAAGAGGAAGAGCCCGACGACGACGACGAGCGCGCCGACGAGTCCTCCGAGGATCTTGAGGGCGGTGTTCATTGGAACGGGGCTCCTGGGTAGGGGAAGGGTGGGACGGATGACCGGAAGAAGGTCCGGGCGGGCCGAGTCTGCCGCGCTTCCGAGGCGCCCGGTAGGGGCCGGTGAGTCAGGTTCGGGAGGCCTTCTCGCGTCGCGGATTCCTGTGCTACCCCCTCCCGCGCTTCCGGCGCCCTGCGCCGAGCGCGCTTCCTCTCGCGGGGCCCACGGCCCGCGAGCCCTGATCAGCAGCTCGAACCGAGGAGAACGTCCATGGGAGTCTTGAACGATCGCGTCGCACTGGTGACGGGTGCCGGCCGTGGAATCGGCGCGGCCGTCGCGGAGGGCCTCGCTGCGGAAGGCGCCGGCGTCGTCGTGAACGACCTCGGCGTCGGCCTCGAGGGCGGCGGGACGGATCCCGGTCCGGCGAAGGAGGTCGCCGACCGGATCGTCGCCAACGGCGGCAGCGCGATCCACGACGGGACGAACGTGACCGACTTCGACGGCGTCGAGGGAATGATCCAGCGGACGATCGAGGAGTTCGGGCGCCTGGACATCCTCGTGAACGTCGCCGGGATCGTGCGCGACGGCATGATCTTCAAGATGACCGAGCAGCAGTGGGACTCGGTGATCGACGTCCACCTGAAGGGCACGTTCAATACGACGCGTCACGCCTCGGTGCACTGGCGCGAGAATCGCGGCGGCGAGTTCCGGCTGATCAACTTCATCTCGGGCTCCGGCCTCTTCGGCGCGCCCTCGCAGCCGAACTACGCGGCCGCCAAGGCGGGCATCGTCGGCCTCACCTTCAGCTGCGCGAACGCTCTGCGCGGCTACGGCGTGACGTCGAACCTGATCGCGCCGGTCGCTACGACGCGCATGACCGAGGGACTCGGATCCCAGGGATCCTTCAACTACTCGCCGGACAACAAGCAGCTCGCGCCCGAGAACTGCGTACCGGCGATCGTCTACATGGCAAGCGAGGCGTCGAGCTGGCTGAACCGCCGGGTCGTCAGCTCGGGCAACGGCAAGATCGGCCTGCACGCGAACTTCGACATGCAGATGGAGCTGGAGGCGAGCGCTGAGGACGGCGTGTGGTCGAACGAAGAGGCCGCGCAGGCGATGGAGGCGAACTTCAAGGGCGCCGCCGAGCAGATGAATCCCTGGGGCGGCAAATAAGTAGCCGGCAGCGGTGGCCGCCTGGCTGCTAGGCCTCGCCGTAGCGGGCGCGCAGGTCCTTCTTGAGGATCTTGCCCGCCGGGTTGCGCGGGATCTCGTCGATCAGCTCGAGCTGTTCCGGGAGCTTCTGCTTCATCAGCTCCTTGTCGAGCAGGAACGCCAGCATCTCGTCGAATCCGAGCACCTCGCCCGGCGTGCACTGCACGACCGCGCAGACGCGCTCGCCGCTCGCCGGGTCCGGCACCCCGATCACCGCCGCGTCGGCGATCTTCGGGTGGTGGTAGAGGAGATCCTCGATCTCCTGCGCGCTGATGTTCTCGCCCTTGCGGATGATCACGTCCTTGAGACGACCGGTGATCACGACGTACCCGTCCTCGTCGAGGTAGCCGAGGTCGCCCGTACGGAAGAACCCCTGGTCGTCGAAGGCCGCCTCGTTCAGGGAGTCGTCGACGTAGCCCTTGCAGAGCTGCGGGCCGAAGGCGCGGATCTCGCCCTCGACGCCCGGGCCGGCCTCGTCGCCCGCGAGCGTGACGATCCGCATCTTCGCTTCGGGCGGATTCACGCGCCCTTCGGTGTGCGCGAGCTTCTCCGGAGCGCAGCGCGTCGTGTTCATCGCGATGATCGGGCACTCCGTCAGGCCGTAGCCCGACACGATCCCGACGCCGCCCATCTCGGCGACGAGGTCGTAGTGCAGCTGCGGCGGCTTCGGCGCGGCGCCGCCCGGGAACGCGCGAATACGCGGGAAGAGCGGCGTCGCGGGGTCGCGGCGCTGGTGCTCGAGATACGCCTGGTGGAAGACGGTGCCTGCCGTCGCCTGGGTGACGCCGTGCTTCGCCAGGATCGGGATCGTGTCCTCGGGTGCGAACACCTCGATCATGATCATGCCGGCGCCCGACATGAGCGCGCTGTAGAGCCAGCCGATCCCGCCGATGTGGGCGATCGGGAAGACGAGGGCGATCCGGTCGTCGTCCTTCAGGTCGAGGACGTTCGCCATTCCGAGAGACTTGGCGTGGAGGGTCGCGTCGGTGTGACGCGCGCCTTTGGGATCCGACGTCGTGCCGGAGGTGTAGAAGACCCAGCGAACCGGCGCGTCCTCCGCGGCGACGTCGGCGGGCGGCGGCGGAAGCGTGGCCGGGTCGCCGTCGGGCAGACCCTCGGAGAGGTCGAGCACCTCGAGCGCCGGCTGTTCCGCCTGGAGCGATTTCGCGAGCACGCCATAGTCGACACCACGGAACGAACCCGGATGCACCAGCACCCGGGCGCCGGTCTGCCGGGTCACGAAGGAGAGCTCGCGCTCGCGATAGATCGGGAGGCAGGGGTTCTGCACGACCGACAGGCGCGAGAGGGCCGCGACCAGGAGGACGGTGTCGATTCGGCTGGGCAGCACCCAGGACACCGCATCACCCGGGCCGAGGCCGGCGGCCGCGAGGCCCGCCGCGATCCGCTCCGCCTCGTCTCGGAGGGACGCGAAGCTCACTTCGCGATCGCGCTCGTCGACCATGACGAGCGCGTCGGGGGTGGCCTCGGCCCGTTTCGCGATCAGGGACCAGAGGGAGGACGCTTCGAGCATGTCGTGTCCTAGCCGGCGAGGTCCGTGATCACCGCGCGCCCGACGTACTTCGCGGCCTCGAGGTCGTCGAAGACGGCGCCCAGCTCCGAGAGCGGACCGGTTCGTCCGATGTGGCTCTTCACCTTCCCGGCCGCGGCGAGGTCGACGAGCTCGCGCATGTCCTGGACGTTCCCGACCGCCGAGTAGATCAGCGTCGGGTCCTTGAAGAAGAACTCGAAGGGGTGGAGCTCGAGATTGCCCTCGGAGGTCGCCGGCAGACCGACCGCGACGAAGAGGCCGCTTCGGCGCAGCAGCTGCAAGCCGAGGTTGAAGCCGGCGATCTTCGCGGTGAAGGCGAGGCTCGCGTGGACACCCTGCAGCTCGCGCTCGACGAGGGCCGGCGCGTCCTCCGGGCTGACCGCGTAGTCCGCGCCGAGGGATTCGATGAACTTGAGGCGATCCTCACCGATGTCGACGCCGACGACCGTGTAGCCGAATGCCTTGGCGAGCTGGACCGCGTAGTGGCCGAGCCCGCCGGCGGCGCCGAGGATCGCGACGGAGCTGCCCGGCTGCACGCCGTGCTTGAAGAGCTTCTTGACCGCGCCGTACGCGGTGAGCCCGCCGCAAGCGAGCGGAGCTTCCTCGTCACCCACGTTGTCGGGCAGCTTGACGAGTCCCTTCGCGTAGGTGCAGAACTCTTCGGCGAAGGTGCCCATGACGCCTTGGGTCTGGGCGCAGTGTCGGGGTTCGCCGCTCATGCAGAACTCGCAGGCGCCGCACCAGTAGCCGCCGCCCGTACCGCCCAGGCCGAGGATCACGCGGTCGCCGACCGCGGCGTAGCGATCGGCTCCGGGACCGAGCGCCGTCACCACGCCGATCGCCTCGTGTCCGACGGGGCTCGTGTCGGGGACGCCGACCCAGTCGCCGCGTACGATGTGGAGGTCCGAGTGACAGACGCCGGCGGAGGAGATCTGGATGCGGGCTTCTTCGATTCCGGGTTCCGGAACGGGGAGGTCCTGGATCTCCAGAGTTCCGGCGTTGAGGCGTGCGGCTTTCATCGTGGTCTCCAATCGGATGTCGTTGCTTGGGTGGGGAATGAGACGGGCGTCCGATTATGGCGCGTGCAGTGGAGCCCGGCACGGTCCCCGCAGGCATCCGAGCGGCCGGTCGGGATTGCGAACGGCGGCTCGATTTTTCATCGATGCGCCCCCATGGCGCATGTGACGGCGGGGGCATCGTCGTAAAACGACGCGATGGCCCGATCGTTTCGTCGATGATTGGCGGGTCGTGATCGTCGGGAGATGGCCCGACACCCTCCGGTGTCTTCCATCGTGGCGCGCAGATTCGATCCTGTCAGACGAAGGCGTCGACGGTATGCTGACGTCGTGGCGTCTCCTCCTCTCGGTGCGGATCGAGAGCCGGACGCGGGCCGGTCCGTCGTCGAACGCGACGCGCGTTGGACGGTGCAAGGGCGGCGGCCGCTCGTTCTCGGCTTCGTCGCACTCGCGTATTTCGTGACGGGTTGGCTCGGTCTGCGCACGCCGCAGATCGGCGAGCACATCACGCTGCTCTGGCCGCCGACGGGCATCGCGCTCTTCGTGTTCGTCCGTTTCGGACCCTCCAGCTGGCCGGCGATCACGGCCGCGGCGTTCGCGGTCAATCTGGTCGTCGGCACCGCGGCACTTCCGGCGCTCGGGATCTCGATCGGCAATACCCTCGGACCCTGGGTCGCGGCGTGGTTGTTGATGAACCGGCCGCCGCCACATCCACACGATGGCGTGCTCGGTTCGATCCGATTCATCTTCTTCGCGGCGGTGAGCATGCTGATTCCCGCGACGATCGGGACGGCGTCTTTGTTCGCCGGTGGCTTGCTCGAAGGGTCGGTACTGGCCTCCGCGTTCGCGGGCTGGTGGGCCGGCGATACGGTCGGAATGGTGGTCGTCGGTAGTCTCCTGCTCGCGTTCCGTCCCTCGACCAGTCTAGCGCTGCGCACGTCCGCGGGCCTCGGGCGCTTCGTGATCGCTTCGGCCGTCGTCGCCGCGTCGAGCGCCGCGGCCTTCTACAGCGAGGGCAGCCTTCCCTTCGTATTCGTCACGCTGATGGCGCTGGCCATCATCAGCGTCCTGGAGCCGCGATTCAACAGCGCCTTCGCGCTCGTGACGGCGGGGATCGTCGCCGTCTTCGCCACGACGGAGGGGATGGGGCCGTTCGCACGGGACTCGATCCACTCGGCGATGCCGATCGCGCTGAGTTACGTCGCCGCTATGACGGTGCTGCAGATTTTCCTGCACGCCGCCGTTCGGGATCATCGCGCCCTGGGCGAGAGCGAGATGCGCAATCGGCGACTCCTCGAGGCGGCGCCGGACGCGATGCTCCTCGTTTCTGGCGCCGGCCTGATCCTCGACGCGAACGAGCGCGCCTGTCGCGCGTTCGGCCAGACCTGGGGCGACATCGTGGGCTCGCCGGCCTGCGAGATCGATCTCGCGGCGACCCAGCAGCAGGTCGTGGATCTCGTGCGCAGGGTGACACGCGAAGGTCCGATCACTTTCGAGACGGAGCACGTCGACCCCGCCGGCTTCCCGTTCCCGGTCGAGGTGCACGTCTCGCCGTATCGGCTCGGGACCGCCGACTGCATCATCGCCGCCGCGCGCGACATCCGCCGACGCAAGGAAGAAGAACGGCGTCGCCGAGAGAACGAGACGCGTCTGCAGGCGATCTTCTCGCACGAGCCCGAGTGCGTGAAGACCCTCGATCGACAATGTCGTCTGCTCGACATGAACCCGGCCGGGCTCGGCCTGATCGCTGCGGAGTCGATCGACGCCGTGCGTGGGCTGGACGTCCGCGCGCTCCTGGCCCCCGAATACCATGAAGCGTTCGCGGAGGGTGTCGACGCCGTCTTCGAGGGGAAGACGACCTTCCAGATCTTCGAGATCATCGCCCTGGACGGGACGCGACGATGGATGGAGCAGCACGCGGCGCCGCTTCCGTCGGCCGACGATCCGTCGATCATCGAGGAGATGATCGCCGTCACGCGAGACATCAGCGATCGCAAGGAGGCGGAGCGGAAGCTCCTGCAGAAGCAACGCGTCGAGGCGCTCGGGAGTCTCGCGGGGGGCATCGCTCACGATCTGAACAACACGCTCTCGCCGGTGTTGCTCTCGGTCGACGAGCTCTACGAGCGACTCGGCCCCGGCGATCCGATGGTCGCGAGGGTCGAACGCAGCGCCGAACGCGCCGTCGACACGATCCGCCACCTCCTGAGCTTCGCGCGGGGCTCCGAGGGCGAGAGCGAGGAGATCGATCCCTTCGAGGTCCTGCGCGAGCTCGAGAAGATCGTCGACGCGACGTTCCCGAAGAGCATCGCCTTCGAGATCGAGACGCCGGAGCGCCTCCGGACCGCGCGGGCCGACGCGACGCAGCTCCACCACGTGCTCGTGAACCTGTGCGTGAACGCACGCGACGCGATGCCTCGAGGCGGCACGCTTCGCGTCTCGTCGCGGAACGTCGACGTCGGCCCGGAAGGCATCAGCGACGGGGCTGGTCAGGTGGTGGAAGGCCCGGGGAGCTATCTCATGTTCGTGGTCGAGGACACGGGCGAAGGGATCTCGACCGAGTCGCAGCTCGAGATCTTCGAGCCCTTCTATTCGACGAAGCCTGCGGACGAGGGCACGGGCCTCGGGCTCTCGAGCGCTTCCGGGACCATCGCGAGCCACGCTGGCGCGATCCTCGTCGACTCCCAGCCCGGACAGGGCGCGCGGTTCAGCGTCTATCTCCCGGCCCTCGATCGCGAGGTCGAAGCGCCCGCGCGGCCGGAGGCGCCGACCGGCCCTGTGACGGAACGGAGGCAGTGGGGGCCGCGGACGGCGGCGAGCGCGAGTCTTCGTGGACGCGCGCTCCTCGTCGACGACGAGGCGTCGGTTCGGGCGGTGGCGGAACACGCGCTCGGGCGTCTTGGGTTCGAGGTGCACTGCGCTTCGAATGCGGCAGAGGCGCTCACGGTCTTCGAGCGGATCCAGCCGATCGAGATCCTCGTCACGGATCTCCGAATGCCGGGTGTGAACGGGATCGAGCTGATCGAACGCTTACGTGCGCACTCTCCCTGGCTGCCCGTCGTCCTGACGTCAGGACACATGGACGAGCACCGCGATCTGACGCCTGAGCGACCGGAGGGCGTCGTCCGACTCGACAAGCCCTATCGGATCCGCGCGCTCCAGGCCGCGCTCGAGCGGGCGCTGTCGAATGCAGACTCGCATGGCGCGCCGTCGTCCGGCCCTGGCCCGGGTCCGAGCGCGCCGCCGGCTTAGGTCAGGGGCGTCCGAGGTCGACGATCGAGAGCTCCCGGACGACGAGCTTCCCGCCCTGGCCGTTCCGAGTCGACGTGATCTTCACCATGTCGGCGACGCCGTGACTCTGCATGCCCCGGAGATCGCCGAGCCCGATCCGGCTGCCGGCGGTGTCCTGGAGGACACTCCGCGGCGTCACGTGATAGGTCTCGCCGGCGACGGTCAGGGTCTTGCCAGCGAGATCGATGTCATCGATCACGTAGCCGATCATGCCGAGGGCATCGCCACCGGGCTTGACCTTGGGCTGAGCCAGCGCCGGCGTCGCGACGACCAGGGCAAGCGCCACGGTCGCGAGCAGAAGCAGGAAGGCTCGAAGGTGTCGTTCGAGAGAGGGCATGTGGTTCTCCGTGGACTCCAGCGGTCGCTTGGAATCGTGTCGAGGGTAGCGGGGCGGCCGCGAGGGCTCGTGCGCGCCGATCATTGAGCCGTCTCGCGCCAGTACATGAGACCGTGCTCCGAATCGGAGGCGCCGCTCTCGATGTTGACGAGCTGGCCGTCCTGCTTGCTGATGATCAAGCGGTTGCCGCCCTTACCAGGCGCGATCGAGAGGCGTGCATCGGTGGGCATGCCCTTGCCCAGGTCCATCGTCCGCTGGGTGCCGGCGATCGGGCTCGTCGGACTCGGCGGCCCGAAGAATCCCTGGCCGCACTTCGCGAGGAACCCGTAGAGAGTCGACAGGCCGGAGGGCTCGCACACGTTCGACAGGTCGGGCTTGAAGGTCGATGTGAAGAAGAACGAGTTGAAGACCTCGCTGTTCGTGACGAACTTCTCGCCGTCGGAGACGGTGAAGAAGAATCCTTCGGGCTCGACCGCCGGGCAGCTGGCGGGCGCGGTCGTCAGGTCCGTGAGATCACCGGTCGGCGCCTCGCGGCCGTCCACCGTCGCGAGCAGCCCCGCGTCCCAGACGTCCCGGTCCTTCAGGACGTAGTAGCGGTTCAGTACGTCGCAGCCGCGCAGGCTGCTCGAGCAGTTGAGGTCGTTGCGCTCTCCGGATCCGAATCCGATGTGGAGGATGCCGTTCACGAGGGTGGCCGCCGGCGAGAAGTAGAAGCTTCGCGCGTGGGCCGTCGAGGACGTGCTCGGGTCGTGATCGAAGAACTTCCGGAACGGCCAATCGGCCTGGTAGAGCTGCGCGTCCGAAGCGTTCGCAAGGCCCGGGTCGCGTACGACCCACTTCCAGAGGTTGCCGCCGACGTCGCCGATGTAGATCACGTCGGCGAATCCGTCGCCATCGTAGTCGAGGACCGCGGGGCTCGAGGGCATCGCATAGAGCATGTCCGCGACGTCCCCGGTGGCGACGCCGAACTTGCGCGCGGCGACGGGCCGGCCGGTTTCGATGTCGAGCATCATGATCCCGCGACCCTTGGTGCTCGCGGCGTTGTACTGCGCCGTGTCGTTCACGTCGCTCGTCGAGTCGTAACCGAAGCCGACGATCGCGACCCAGCGCTCCTCGATCTCGCCGGTCGTTCGCTCGAGGCGGACCCGCGTGATCACGGGCTGCGACCAGGTCTGGGCGATGTAGTTCCGCCAGGTCGTGTCGCTCTCGAGGGGGAACTCCCAGGCGTAGGCCGGGTAGGTCGCCGCCGAGGGATCCGTCACGTCGAGGGCGAGGTACTGCTCGCCGCCTTCGCGCATGCCGGTCACGAGCATCGTCTTCCACTCGCCCCAGAGCTTGGCGTCGTCGGGGTCGCTGTTGCTGTCGATCCAGACGTCGGCGACGGCAGGCGAGCCATCGACGTTCAGCGGATGCGCGGTCGCGTCGTCCTTGGCCAGGTTCATGATCGTCGTACGCGCGGACCAGGGCATGAAGGCGAACACCTCCTCACCCGTCCCATTGTCGTACTCGCCCTGGACCGAGTCCCATTCGCCGGCGTTGAAGCCGTGGAGGAAGCCGTCGTTCGCGCCGGCGATGATCACGCGGTCGCGATGGACGAGGCTCGGGTCGTTCGAGAACTGCCCGTAGGACACCTCGTCGATGTAGCTGCGCGGGGGACCGACCACGACGGGATTGGAGTGGAAGATGTCGCCGAGGCGATCCGGCTCGGTCTGGCCGTTGACGACCCGGGTGCGATCGACGCAGCCCGAGAAGTCGTCCCCGCCGCCAGCGGCCATTCCGGTGCCCCACTCACAGCCCGCGGCGAAGGCCACGATCGCTTCGTCGAGATCCGAAGTAGAGCTCACGCTCGCCGCCGGGGGATAGTCGGAGACCGCACCGAGTGCGCCGCCGAGGTCCGCCTCGGTGACGACGTGGTCGAAGGTGACGATGTTCTGGGTGGAGACGCCGGCGAGGGAGACCTTCATGTTGCGGCCGTTCGCGCCGGGCATCTCCTTCGAGGCGTTCCAATAGGGCGGGGCGTCGTCTTCGTCCTTGAAGTTGCCGCTCGCGCAGAACGAGGGATTCGCGAGGTTCTCGAGGGCGCAGTTGCCGTCGGAGTCGAGGATCTCGCCCGCGGCGGTGATCTTGTAGCTGCGCAGGAGTCCGGGCCAGAAGGGGCGCTGGCTCGTCGGCTGGAAGAGCGTCGTGTAGATGTTGCCGCCGTCGGAGGTCCGGGCCGCGGGCACCGTCGCTGCCGAGAAGCCCTGGGACTTCGAGATGATGTCCTGGACCGAGCTCACGAGCGCCTCGGTCAGCAGCTCGGCCTGGTTGCCGTTGAAGTAGAGGCCGTTGCCGTTGGTCGCGGTCTTCTGGAGGAGCGAGTTGACGGGGCCGACGGTGGTGAAGCCGACCGTGTAGACGTCGACGACGTTCGTCTCATTCGGATAGTCCGGGCGGCAGTCGGTCTCCTGCATGACGAGGGCGATGTCATCCAGGTAGCCCGTGCCGGTCGCGAACGACCAGGGCGGCGAGCCTTCCTCGGGGTCCGGGAGCGGGCCGATGTCCGGGTCGGTCGGGTTGTCGGGCGCGTAGTCGCCGACCAGGTCGTCGAAGTCGGAGAAGCCGCGGGTCTCGTTTCCGCTGGTCGCGAAGTCATCGCTCGTCGGCTCGCCATCCGTGATCATGATGACGAAGTTCTTCTGGCACTCTTCCGTCACCGGGTCGGGCGGGCGATCGCCGACGGTGCTCGTGTAGTTGCCGTCCCACGTGTTGTAGACGTACTCGGGGAACTTCGTGGAGCCGTCGACGCCGTAGGGGATGTCGGCCGTGTCGCGGGGCATGAAGTAGGTGTAGAGCTTGAACAGCGTTTCGGAGAGCGGCGTCGCGGTCTGCGCATCCAGACTCGTGATCGCGTTCTCGAGGTCGCTCTTGTTGTTGCTGTATTCGTCGACCGGGGCGTTCACGAAGCCGCCGTGGGACGCGGCGTGGAACTGCGCGACGCCGAAACGCACCCGATCCTCGTAGACACCGCAGTCTCCGAGATAGGCGGGGCAGTCGCTGTTCGTCTGGTAGATGACGTCCGTCGCGATGCCGCGGGCCGCGGTGATCCGCGCGATCTGGTACTTCGCGAAGGTCGACCCGTCGATGTAGTTCAGGCCGTTATCGTCGTCGTCGATGTCCGCGATGATCTGTGGCGCGGTCCTGCTCTCGCCCGGCGGGCCCCAGGTCGTGACCGTGTCCCCCTCGTCGATGCTGAAGAGGAACTCGGTGAACTCCGGGTAGTACCAGGTGTAGTTGCCGTAGCTCTGATTGATGCCGTCGTTGTAGAGCTTGCGCGTCTGGCCACAGAACTCGCGCTCGATGTAGCCCGAGAGCGGGTGGTCGCCGGTGTCGGGCGTCGCGGTCCAGTCGGCCATGCCCGACCAGGTGAGGAAGATGCACTGGTTCGGCCAGCAGTACTGGAGGACCCAGTTGCCGTTGTCGTCCGTCACCCAGGTGTAGCCGGAACCGCCAGAGGGCAGTACGTCGCAGGTCGGCGTGAACGTCGTCGCGTCGAAGGAGGGGTGCTCCATGACGACGTTCATCGAGCCCGAGTTGTCGACCATCAGGACGACGTTCGGCGCGATCTGGGCCGAGAAGATGTCTTCGTCACCGGCCGCGCTGGGCAGGGCCGCCGTCAGCACGAAGGCGGCAGCGGCGCAGGCGGCGGTCAGGATGCGGTTGGGGATGCGATTCATGGAGCTCTCCTGGGAGGATTCGGACTCACTCCCGCTGGGCCCCTGAAAAGCAAGCGCCGTGCCATGCGCAAATCATCGGCCAACGCCCAGGCCGCCCTCGAGAATCGCGAATCGAACCGGATCGACGGGAAACGGATTTCACCGCAATTTTCTGCGGGCTGTGAAGCGGGGTGCGTCTCGAGTGGAGTCCGCTGCATGTCGATTGCGCGCTAGGCGCCGGGCAGTGTCGGCTTCTCGCCGAAGGTCCGGGCGATGCCGGCGCGATCGAGCCCGTAGTCGTCGAGTACGAGGTCGATGCACTCGTCGACGGCATCGACCAGGTCCGCGAGATCCTCGGTGGTGTGGTGCCGCGTGACGGTGAATCGCAGGCCGGTCTGGTGCGACGGCACCGCCGGGAAGAGCGCGCACCCGATCATGAAGCCGCGGCGCACGAGGGCCTCCGCCACCGCGATCGACGCCTCCTGGGGGCCGACGCCGATGAAGCGGATCGGACTGACCTCGGTTGCGCAGAGCAGCGGCAGCCCCGCGTGCGTCGCTCGATCGTTCAGGAACTCGATGCGATCGCGCAGCTGGCTCTGGAGTCGCGGCAGGTCGTCCGACGCGTGCACGGCCGCGGAGGCGAGGGCGGCGCCCAGCATGGGCGGCTGCATCGGTCCGCCGAAATTCGTCGGTCCCGACACGTGCCGAACGCGCCGTTTCATCGCCTCGTCGGGAAAGCAGAGCGCGCCGCCTCCGGCCGCGAACGACTTGTTGAGGGAGAGCGCGACGACGACACGATCGTGGTCGCCGAGGGCCTCCAGGGCGAGGCCTCGGCCGGCGCGTCCGGCCCAGCTCGTGCCGTGGGCGTCGTCGACGTAGAGGTGGAGAGAAGGGTGGGCTGCGAGCAGGCATGCGAGCTCGTCGAAGGGCGCGACGTCGCCGTGCATGCTGAAGAGCCCGTCGAGGCCGAACCAGATGCGCCGCTTCTCGCTCGCGAGCGCCCGCACGCGGTCTTCGAGCCGGTCGAGGCGGCGATGGGGCACGATCTCGACGTGTACGCCCGCGGCGACCAGGGTCGGCAGGACCGATTGCACGGACATGTGCACCTGCTGGTCGAGCAACAGCGCGTCGCGACCGTCGATCAGGGAGGGGAGGGCGGCGGCCGTCGCCAGGGACGTCGTCGGGAGGACGAGGGTCGGGCGTCCGGTGTTCTCTTCGAGCGCCGCCTCGAGGGCCGCATAAGGCGGCGCCGAGACGAACGCGCGGGACATCGAGAACTGCGTCCCGAAGCGTCGCGTCGCGTCCACCGCACCCTCGATCAGCCGCGGATCGAGCTCGAGCCCGAGATAGCTGCACGACGAGAAATTCAGCAGGCGGCGGCCCTCGATCGTGAGGGTACGGCCGTCGAGGCGCTCGTCTTCGGCGTCGAGCAGCCCGAGGCCGAGCTCGCGCGCGAGCACGCCCACCTGGTCACACGCGTCGAGGATGTCGGAGAGATTCGGCATGAGAGCTCCGCAGCGATGCAGAGTTCCGGAGTCGACGCTCCGCGCGGCGCGACGCGTGACGCGGAACACACCTCGCGAGCGGAGCGCCGCGCTGCGTGCTGCCTGCAGATCCGTCGCGGTCCTCGCGCGCGCGGCCGTTCGGACGCGTGCGCTCGCCTCGCTAGTCGGAGCGCAAGTCGAGCTGCGCGACGAGTCGTTCGAGGCGCGACTCCATCTCCTGCCACTCGGAAACGTTCTCGTCGAGGAGCGCCCGGAGCTGGGCATTCAGCACGCGCGCGCGGCCGAACTCGAGCGCGAAGGCGAGCCAGGATTCGATCGGCGCGACGCTCGCGAGGTCGTCCCCTTCGAGCGCGGCCCAAAGGGAGAGATGTCCGATCTCACGGGACTTGCCGACCAGCAGCGGAACCGCGCGATCGGGCAGGCCGGTTCGCCGGCCGCCCTCGACGACGGGCTCCGAAGCGCCGTCGGCGCCGAGGAAAGAGAGCCGCGCCCCGACGATCTCGTCCCGGCGAAGCAGGAGCTCGACCAGTCCGCGGAGCAGCGCCTCGAAGTTCGCGGCCCGCTCGTCGAGCAGGAGCGTCGCCATCTCCTGGAGCGTCGAGAAATGGCGCTGCTCGCGGTCGAGCTCGGCGGACACGAGATGCAGGCTGCGGCGCTCGGTGAGCAGCGCCTCGCTCGCGAACCCGATCTCCTCGAGCTCTTCGGGCGAGCGGCCTCGGAAGCGGTCTCGAATGCGCACCCGCGGCGGCGGCGTGATCAGGAACTCCGCCTCGCGACCGTCGTGTTCGACGTCCACGAGTGCGTCCGCCTGACCCGTCAGGCGCGGGATCGCCCGCAGCGTCCCGGTCAGCCCCGACAGGAACTCCGGGCAGGCCTCGTGCTCGGGACGGATCTTGACGACCTCGCGCAGGCGACCGTCGGGCAGCGTCTCGCACACGCCCTGGGTGCCGTGGAAGATCCACGGGCCCCACCAACGCGGCGCGAGATGGAAGAGGGGGCGCGAATCCGTGAGCCGGGGGAGGATGCGTCGGATCGGCCCGGGGACCGCTTCGACGGTCGCCCGCGAGGCGAGCTCGCGGATCACGTCTTCCCCGAGCATCTTCGTCGCGTGCGCAGCGAAGGGCACGAACGACGACCACTTCACTCGCCCGCGCGGATCCTCGAAGGCGGCGAGGGGCTCACCCGTGCCGGCGACGAGCGCGGCGACGTCAAACCCGCGTGCGCGCGCCTCGGCGACGATGGGCGCGCTGCAGAGACCGGCCACGTGACTCATGGCGAAATCCTCCGATTCCCCCATACCGCGCAAGTCTACGTCGACCGGCGCCGCTCCACGTGAGGTGGGCTCCACGCACTTCGTCGTGGTTCGATCGCCGAACGGAAACCGAGGGGGTGGGCGCCCACGCCCGCCTAGCCCTTCTTGATGTTCAAGACCTGGGACGAAGTGAACTCCGCGAGTCCCCAGGGCCCGTTCTCCACACCCATCCCCGATTCCTTGACGCCGCTGAAGGGCAGGAAGGGGGAGAGGTTGAAGTGTTGGTTGACCCAGGCGGAGCCGGTCTCGAGCTGGCTCGCCATCGCGGTCGCCTTCTCGCTGTCCGCGCTCCAGACCGAACCACCGAGACCGAACCGGGTGTCGTTCGCGCGGCGCACCACGTCGTCGTCGTCGCGCCACTTGATCACGGGCAGAATCGGCCCGAAGGGCTCTTCGTCGACGAGGCGATGGCCGTCGGTGAGGTCCGCGACGATCGTGAGCGGAAAGAAGTAGCCCTTGCCGTCCGCCGGTTCGCCGCCGACGAGGAAACGCCCGCCGTCATCGGCGGCGCTCTTCGCCAGGTCCCGGACGATGTCGTACTGCATCGCGTTCTGGACCGGGCCGAAGTCGGTCCCTTCCGCCATGCCATCCCCGACCGTCTTCTCGTTCGCCTTCGCGACGAGCGCATCGCACATCTCCTCGTAGACGTCTTCGTGCACGTAGAGGCGCTTGATCGCGCCGCAGACCTGCCCGCTGTTCTGGAAGGCCATGTCGAAGATCGGTCCGGCGATCGCCTGGGGATCGGCATCTCCTCGCACGATCGCCGCATCGTTGCCGCCGAGCTCGAGGGTGATGCGCTTCAGATTGCCCGACGCGCTCGCCATGATCTTCTTGCCGGTCGGACCCGAACCCGTGAACGAGATCTTGTCCACGTCCGGATGCTCGGTGATCCAGCGACCGAGGTCGTCGCCGCCGGCGACCACGTTCAGCACGCCGGCCGGGACGATGTCGCGGACGATCTCGCCGAAGCGGAGGACCGCGAGCGGGGTATAGGGCGACGGCTTGAGCACCATCGTGTTCCCGGTCAGCAAGGCCGGAGCGACCTTCCACATGGAGAGCAGGAGCGGGAAGTTCCAGGGTGTGATCGCGCCCACCACACCGAGGGGGCGATGGTGGAGCTCGGCGCGGGTGTCGTCGTCCTCGGAGATCACCTCGACCGGCAGCTCCAGCGTCGCGAGCGCGCGCATCCACATCGACGTGCCACCCACCTCGAATTGCGCGTTCGCGAGGCTCTTGCCCTGCTCCCGAGTGAGGGTCTCGGCGAGGGTCGGGAGATCCGCCTCGATCGCGTCCGCCATCGCGAGCAGCACCCCGCGCCGGTCGTCGAGGGAACGCGCTCGCCAGGCGGGGAAGGCCGCGCGCGCGGCCGCGACCGCCGCTTCGAGGTTCTCTCGCGAGGGGTCCGGCGCCTGCGCGAAGACTTCTTCGGTGGCGGGATTCACGACGCCGAAGCGGGCGTCGGTCGGAACGGACTGGCCGTCGATCAGGAGCGTGGCATCGGACATGGGGACCTCGTGTGGGAGAGCGCCCGGAGTCTAGAGCATCGGCCCCGCGCGTGATCAGCCGGGGCCGTCCGCCCAGCCGCCGGGAACCGTCGCGTCGACGGAGATGCGTCGGCGCGCGAAGAGCCAGCGCTCTCCGTCGCGTACATAGTCATCGACGTAGCGCCCCCAGTGGTCGAGCCCGGCATCCGTCAGCACGGCGTAGTAGGCGCGGCCCCTCGCGCGATCGGGCCCTTCGATGTCGATCTGGTGCGTCGACGTGTAGTGGCGAATGAACTTCGCCGGGGACTTCGGCGCGCGGGCAGCGTCGGACGTCTTCGGCTTCTTGCCCGTTCGGGAAGCGACGCGCTCGAACATGCCGCGGATCGCGTTTCGCCCTTCGTGGGTCTCGCCGCGCAGCTCCACCACGGCGTCTTCCGCGAAGAGCACGATCATCTCGTCGAAGCGGCCCGAGTCGCCGCAGGCGTTGTAGCGGGCGACGAGGTCGCGGATGGATTCGCGGGCGAGGAGTTCGTCGATGTCCATCTGCGTCTCCTCCTCGGGGTCGCGTCGAAGCAGCGTGAATCCCGTTGATAGGACACTCGTGCCCGGCCCGCGAAATCGACCTTCGCGGCGCCGCGTGTCGCGCGATAGGATCGATGCGTCGACCGATCGAGCGTCCTGGAGCCCCAGAGCATGAGTGACCGAAAAGAAGCCGAACGCCGCGCCAACGCCGAGGCCTGGGAAGAGACCCTGAAGGACCTCGAGCGCCGACGCGTCGCGGCCCGCGCGATGGGCGGGGACGATCGTCTCGCGAAGCATCGCGGCCAGGGGAAGCTCGACGCGCGGGCGCGGATCGACCACCTCTTCGACGACGGGACCTTCCACGAGCTCGGGACCCTGGCCGGGGGCGAGGACACGCCCGCCGACGCGGTCGTGATCGGCGCCGGTGAGGTCGAGGGCCGGCCGGTGATCGCCGCGGCCGAGGACTTCACGGTGAAGGCGGGCACGATCGGGCGGGCGTCGAACTCGAAGCGCTACCGCGTGGCAGAGCTCGCGCTCCAGGACCGGGTGCCGCTGGTGATGATGCTCGACGGCGCCGGACATCGGCCCGAGCCCGGGGCCCACGCGCGGGCACCCGTCGACCTGATCGCCCAGTTCGAATGCTCCGGGCGCGTTCCGCTCATCACGGCCGTCCTCGGATCGTCCGCGGGGCACGGCGCCCTCGTCGCCCCGGTCTCCGACTTCGCCGTCATGAGCGCCCACGCCGCCGTGTTCACGGCGGGACCGCCGGTCGTGCGCGAGTCCCTCGGTGAAGAGGTGAACAAGGAAGACCTCGGCGGCCCGAAGGTCGCCCTCGCGAGCGGCTTGATCCACAACGTCGGCTCGGACGACGCCGAAGCGCTCGACCTCGTGCGCACCTACCTCCGTTATGTTCCTTCTTCCGCCTGGTCCTATCCTCCCGACGTCGATACCGGGGACGTCGGGCGCCGACTCGTGCCCGAGGCGCTCGAGATCGTGCCGCGAAACGGACGCAAGCTCTACGACATCCGGCGCCTGATCAAGGTGGTCTTCGACGCGGACTCCTTCTTCGAGGTCCAGCCGAAGTTCGGCAAGACGGTCGTGTGCGGCCTCGCGCATCTCGGCGGCCATCCCGTCGCGGTCGTCGCGAACCAGCCGAAGGTGATGGCGGGCTCCGTCGACGTCGACGGGGCGGACAAGGCGGCGCATTTCGTGAACGTCGCCGACTCGTTCCATCTCCCGCTCGTGATGCTCGCGGACAACCCCGGCGTGATGCCGGGGACCGCTTCGGAGAAGCGCGGCATCCTGCGCGCGGGCGCGCGCATGTTCGCGGCGCAATCGAGCCATCGCGGACCGAAGCTCCAGATCACGCTCCGGAAGGCCTACGGCTTCGGCTCGATGGTAATGGGCATGATGAGCTTCGACGGGCAGTCGGCGGTCTTCGGGTACCCGGGCGTGACGATGGGCGCGATGGGAGCTGGGGCGCTCAGCGCCTCGAAGAAATCCGACGAGGAAGAGGCGACGATGCTGCGCGAGATCGAGCTTAAGGCGTCCTATTCGTCGGCGAGCAGCCTGGGATTCGACGAGATGATCGACCCGCGTGAGACGCGCAACGTGCTGCTCGAGAGTCTCGAGCGCGCGCTGTCCGCGCGACAGTCCGCGCCCGAACCCGTGGCGCGGATCGGGGTGATGCCCTGAACGAGGTCGCCTCGTGCGGCCGACGCCAACGACCGAGCCAGGGCCCAACCAGCCAGGAGAGGAGAAGACGATGACCAACGTGATGCAGGGGATCACGATCCTCGAGGTGGCCGAGCACACCTTCGTTCCTGCGGCTTCCGCCGTCCTCGCCGATTGGGGCGCAGACGTGATCAAGGTCGAGCACGCGGAGCGGGGCGACGCGATGCGCGGGCTCGGCAAGACCGGCGTGATGAACCTCGACGGCGACGTGCACATCCTGAACGAGCACTCGAACCGCGGCAAACGATCCATCGGGATCGATCTGACCAAGCCCGGCGGACTCGACGTGCTCTACGCGCTCGCGAAGCAGGCCGACGTGTTCCTGACCAACAAGCTGCCCGCGGTGCTCGAGAAGTTGAAGATCGATCCGGAGAGCATCCGCGCGCAGAACCCGGACATCGTCTATGTCCGCGGCACGTCCTTCGGCGCGCGCGGACCGGACGCCAACCGCGGCGGCTACGACATGACGGCGTTCTGGTGCCGCGCGGGCAACGCCGCGACCGTCACGCCGCTCGAGATGGACGGCATCCTCGGGCAGCCCGCGCCCGCGTACGGGGACTCGCTGGGCGGGATGACGATCGCCGGCGGGATCTGCGCCGCGCTGCTCCAGCGCGCGAACACCGGCCACGCGCCGATCGTCGACGTGTCGCTCCTGGCGACCGGGGGCTGGGCGCTCTCCGCGGCGATCGCGCTCTCGAAGCAGACCGGCAACCGCTGGTCGACGCCCATGCCGGGGAAGGGCGCGTCGTTCAATCCACTCGTCGCCCTCTACAAGACGAAAGACGAGCGGTACATCTCCTTCGTGATGCTCCAGGCCTTCCACTACTGGCCGGATTTCTGCGAGCACATCGGTCGGCCCGAGCTGATCGGCGACCCGCGCTTCGACTCGAACGAGAACCTGATGAAGAACGCGGCCGAGGCGGTCACCGAGATCAAGCCTACGATGGAGACGCGGACCTTCGCCGAGTGGACCGAGGCGTTCCAGACCCTGAAGGGGCAATGGGCGCCGGTCCAGGACACCCTCGACTTCCCGAACGATCCCCAGGTCGTGGCGAACGGCTACATGACGCAGACCGAGACGAAGGCGGGCACGCCCTTCGAGCTCGTGACGACGCCGGTCCAGTTCGACGAGCAGCCCGCGCAGACGAGTCGGGCGCCGGAGTTCAACGAGCACGGCGACGAGATCCTGGACGGGATCGGGCTGTCGGAGGAGCAGGTCCTCGAGCTGCGGATGGCGGGCGCGGTGACCTGAAGCGCGCGGTCGCTACTCGCGCGGGAGTCCGAGGACGCGCTCGGCGATGATGTTGCGCTGGATCTCGGACGAGCCGGCGGAGATCGTGCCGCCGAACGTGTTGAAGTAGGCCTCGACCAGGCCGACCCCGCGGTGACGGCCCGCGCGCCCGGAGGTCGTCGCGAGGGCGTCGCTCCCGTTCCACTCCGCCGCCACCCGCGCCAGGTCTCGGCTCGTTTCGCTCGCGTAGGCCTTCATGAGCGCCTGCTCCGGCGCGTTGCCGCCCTTCATGAAGCGCGCGAAGCCGCGGTAGCCGAGGGCGCGAAGCGCCTTGGTCTCGATGTAGAGCTTGACCACGTCGTCCCCGGCGAGGCTGCGCTCGGCGCCGGTCAGGTCGGGCATCCAGGAGCGCGAAAGGTCGAGGAGCTGGCCCATCGATCGTTCGATGGCGAGGACCGAGTCGAGCCAGACCATGCTGCGCTCGTGTGCGAGGGAGCCGTTGGCCATTCGCCAGCCGTCGTTCTCCTCGCCGACGAGATTCTCGATCGGCACGCGCACCTCATCGAGGAAGACCTCGGCGAGGTCCGGCGTGTCCGGGTGGACGATCTCCTTGAGCGGCTTCACCTCGAGCCCGGGCGTGTCCATCGGCACGAGCACGATCGAGATCCCGCGATGCTTGCGCGCGTTCGGGTCCGTCCGGCAGAACAGGAAGCAGAAGTCCGCGTAGGCGGCGCCGCTGGTCCAGACCTTCTGGCCGTTCAGGACCCACTCGTCCCCGTCACGGATGGCGGCGGTCTTCAGGTTCGCGAGGTCGCTGCCCGCATCCGGCTCGCTCATGCCGAGACACGCGGTCGTCTCGCCGCGAAGCAGGGGCATCGCGTATTGCTCGACCTGGTCGGGACGACCGAAGTCGAGAATCGACGGCGCGATGATGCCCAGGCCCTGCGGATTGGTCGTGCGCGGCACCCCGGCTTCCGTCAGGGCTTCGAGATAGACGAGGGTCTCGACGGCGCCCGCGTTGCGGCCACCGAGCTCCGCCGGCCAACCCGGGACGAGCCAGCCCGCGTCGAACATGCGACGTGCCCAGCGGCGCGCCCACTCCGGCGCGTGGGCGCTCGAGACCGCGGGATCGGCCTCCATCTCCTCGGCGCTCGGCCGGTTGTCCGCGAGCCAGGCGAGGAACTCGTCGCGAAAGGCGAGAGTGGCGTCGTCGAATCGCAGCTTCATCGTCCGGCCTCCTCGTCTGCGAGGCCGAGACGTTCGGCGAGGAGTGTTCGATGCCACGCGCTCGAGCCGCAGAGAACCTCGCCCGCCTTCGCGCGCTTCAGCCAGAAGTGGAGGTCCTGCTCCCAGGTGAAGCCGAGCCCGCCGTGGAGCTGGAGCCCGTCCTCCGCGAGGAGTCGCTGGCAGTCGCCCGCGGCGGCCTTCGCGAGGTGCGCGACCTCGCCGCGCTCCGCGTCGTCCTCGGCGATCGACACCGCCGCGAAATAACAAAGCGCCGTCGCGCGCTCGACCGCGAGGTACATCTCGGCGAAGCGATGTTTCAGTGCCTGGAACGAGCCGATCACACGGTCGTATTGTTTCCGGATCTTGGCGTACGCGAGGGTCGTCTCGAAGATCAGCCGACAGGCGCCGACCATGTGGAGGGCGAGGGCGACCGTCGCGGGCTCGGTCACGCGAGCGAGGCGCGGCGCGGCGTCGGCGCCGGGGGCGATCAAGACGCGCGCGGGCGCTGCATCAAAATTCACGTCGGCGAGAAGCAGCGCCGGGTCGAGGCCAGGACGGGGTTCGACGCTCGCCGCCTCGCGCGAGACGGCGAAGAGTCCGGGGTGCCCGCTGGCGGCGTCGACCGCGACGACGGCAAAGAGATCCGCGGTCGTTCCCGCGAGCACGCCTTCCTTCTTGCCGGAGAGCTTCCAACCGTCGCCATCCTGCGTCGCGGTCGTGCGGATCGCGCCGAGGTCCCAGCGTCCGGATTCGGCGAAGGCGAGACTTCCGCGAAGCTCGCCGGCGGCGACCCGCGCGAGGTCTTCGTCCGCTTTCGCCTCGACGAGCGCAGGGGTGAGCTGCGTCGCGGTCGCGAGCAAGGTCGCGGGCGCCGCGGCGCGCCCGAGCTCTTCCGCGAGCAGCGCGGCCTCGACGAAACCGTAGCCGAGCCCGCCCGCGGCCTCCGGAACCGCGAGGGAAGGCCAGCCGAGCTCGACCTGCTGCTGCCAGAGTGCGTCGCCGTCGTCGCCGTCTTCGTAGACCCCGCGCACCAGCGCCGGCGGACAGCAATCCTCGAGGACCGACCGGAAGTTGTCCCGGAGTTCCGCCTGTTCTTCGGAGAGCTCGAGATCCATGCCCGCTCCTCGGCGCTTGCATCGAAGTGCAAAGGGCCGCGATCGACTCTCGCATAGCTGCAGGGGCGTCGCTATCGCGTCCGCGAGTTCGAGATCGCCCCTAGAGACGGCTTCGGGAGTCCGTATCATCCGGCGACGACCCCGCGCGAAGCCGTGCGAGGACGATTGCTTCCAGGAAGGACGACGATGCGACCGCTGCCCCAGCTCACGCCCGAGAACGAGTTCTTCTGGACCAGCGGCGAAGACGGGGTGTTGCGGATGCAGTCCTGCGCCGCGTGCGATCGTGTCAATCATCCGCCACAGCCCTACTGTCGCGAATGTGGCGGAGAGGTCGCGATTCGGGAGCTGTCGGGCAAGGGCACCGTCGTCGGCGTCACGGTCAACCACCAGCAGTGGTTGCCGACGATGCCCGTGCCCTACGTGCTCGTTCTCGTCGCCCTCGACGAGGATCCGCTCGTTCGACTCACGAGTCTGGTCGTCGACGTCGATCCCGACGAGGTCCGGATCGGCACGCGCGTCACCGTCGACTTCGAACAGCACGAGGACGTGTGGCTTCCGATCTTCCGTCTGAGCGGGGAGCCCGACGACGAACGCGAGACCTGGCCCGAGCCGCGGGTGGCGCCAGCGCCCGCGCGCGCGACCGCTGACAAGTACGAGTCGAAAGTCGCCATCACGGGTCTCGGGATGTCCCAGGTCGGGCGACGGCTCGAGCGCAACCCGCTCTCCATGACGGTCGACGCCTGTCGCGCCGCGATCGAGGATGCCGGCCTTCGTCTCGAGGACATCGACGGACTCTCGACCTATCCCGGCTCCGGCGTGGGCAACGGGATGGGCGAGGGCGGGATCCCGGCGCTCATGGAAGCGATGGACATCCGACCCGTCTGGTTCGGCGGCGGCGTCGAGCAGGCGGGGCAGGGCGGCTCGGTCACGAACGCGTTCATGGCGGTGGCGGCGGGGGTCTGCCGTCACGTGTTGTGCTTCCGGACGGTCTGGGAGACCACGGCAGCGCTTCGCCAGCGGCGCTCGCCGGGCGGTATCAAGGCCGGGCCGCGGATCTCGGGCGAGATGGAATGGCGTCTGCCCTACGGCGCGATGTCGGCCGCGACCTGGATCGCGATGCAGGCGAGCCACTACATGCATCGCTTCGGGATGACCCGCGAGCAGCTCGGCTGGATCGCGATGACCGCGCGTGCGCACGCCGCGCAGAATCCGGCGGCGATCTACACCGACCCGATGGACCTCGACGACTATCTCGCGGCGCGGATGATCACGACACCCTTCGGGCTCTTCGACTGTGACGTGCCGTGTGACGGTGCGGTCGCGATCGTCGTCTCGGCCGAGGAGACCGCCGCCGATGCGCCGCGCCCCGCGGTCCGGGTCGAGGCGGTCGGAACGCATCTCGCGGAGCGCTTCTCCTGGGACCAGGGCACGCTCCTGCACGAGCCCCTCGTCGAAGGTCCCGCGCGTCACCTCTGGTCGCGGACCGATCTCTCCCCCTCCGACATCGACATCGCGTGTCTCTACGACGGATTCAGCTTCAACTGCCTTTCGTGGATCGAATCCCTCGGGTTCTGCAAGCTCGGTGAGGGCGGCGACTACATCGACGGCGGCGAGCGGATCCGCCGAGGGGGCGACTTCGTGCTGAACCCGCATGGCGGACAGCTCTCGGGTGGCCGACTGCACGGCTACGGCTTCTTCCACGAAGCGATCACCCAGCTGCGCGGCGAGGCCGGCGATCGCCAGATCGACGACGCCGAGGTGGCCGTCGTGACGACCGGCGGAGGGCATCCCGGGGGCGCGGTCCTGCTCACCCGCGGCTGATTGCGGCGCCCGGGTCACGAGGTGATAATCGAGAGTCCCCACTCGGGGAGAGGAGGTGATGATGTCCGCTGAACCGCTCACCTGTCCCGTCTTCGACGCCGACAACCACCTCTACGAGACGAAAGATTCGTTCATGCAGTACCTGCCGGACCACTGCAGGGGCGTGATCGACTACGTCGACATCCGCGGCCGGACCAAGATCGTCATCAAGGGCCAGATCAGCGAGTACATCCCGAACCCGACCTTCGAGGTGGTCGCCGCGCCGGGTGCCCAGGAGGAGTACTACCGGAAGGGCAATCCGGACGGGAAGAGCCGTCGCGAGATCTTCGGGGCGCCGGTCAAGTCGATTCCTGCGTGGCGCAATCCGGAGGACCGGATCAAGTTGATGGACGAGCAGGGCCTCGACCGCACGCTCCTCTTTCCGACGCTCGCAAGCGTTCTCGAAGAGCGGCTGCGCGAAGAGCCGGAGCTCATTCACGACGTGATCCATTCGTTCAATCAATGGCTCTACGAGACCTGGAGCTTCAACTTCCAGGACCGGATCTTCTCGACGCCGGTGATCACGCTCCCGATCGTCGATCGCGCGATCGAAGAACTCGAATGGTGCGTCGAGCGCGGCGCGAAGTGCGTACTGATCCGGCCGGCTCCGGTGCCCGGGCTGCGCGGTCCCCGATCCTTCGGGCTCCCCGAGTTCGATCCCTTCTGGAAGAAGGTCGTCGAGCACGACATCGTGATCGGCATGCACTCCTCGGACTCCGGCTACACCCGCTACACGAACGAGTGGCTCGGGTCCGGAACGGAGTTCCTGCCCTTTCAGCCCCAGGCGTTCTCGATGCTCTCGTCCTGGCGCGCGATCGAGGACTCCGTCTCCGCGCTGATCTGTCACGGCGCGACGTCGCGGTTCCCCGAGCTCAAGATCTGCGTGATCGAGAACGGGAGCACCTGGGTGGCGCCCCTGCTGAGCCGGATGAAGGACATCTACAAGAAGGAGCCCCAGGGCTTCCCGGAAGATCCGGTCGAGGTCTTCAAGCGCAACATCTACGTGAGCCCGTTCTGGGAGGACGACCTGCCGGCGCTCGCGGAGCTGATCGGTGAGGAGCACGTGCTCTTCGGCTCGGACTATCCCCATCCCGAAGGCCTCGCGAGCCCCGCGAGCTACCTCCACGAGCTCGAGGGCGCCTCCGAGAGCGCGATCGGGAACATCATGGGCGGAAACATCGCGCGGCTGATGAACCTGCCCAACGACAAGATGGTCTGAGCGCCGGCGCCAGGCACCGCGACACGAGAGAAGAGGGACCATGGCCGCCGCCGAGCGCGAACTCTATTACGACCCCTACGACTTCGAAATCGACGTCGACCCGTATCCGCTCTGGCGGAGGCTCCAGGACGACGCCCCGCTCTACTACAACGAGAAGTACGACTTCTTCGCGCTCTCCCGGTTCGACGACGTCGAAGCGGCGTTGAAGGACTGGGAGCGACTGAGCTCGGGGCGCGGCTCGGTCCTCGAGATCATCCGCAACGGCGTCCAGATCCCGCCCGGCTCGATCCTCTTCGAGGACCCGCCGAGCCACGATCTCCATCGGAGCCTGCTCGCCAAGCTCTTCACCCCGCGCCAGATCAACGGGCTCGAGCCGAAGATCCGCGCCTTCTGCGACGAGAGCCTCGACCCGCTCGTCGGCAGCGGCGGCTTCGACTTCATCGAGGACCTCGGCGCGCAGATGCCGATGAAGACGATCGGCATGCTGCTCGGCGTCCCCGAGGAGGACCAGGAGGCGATCCGGGACCGGATCGACGCCGGTCTGCGCCTCGCGGACGGTGAGATGCCGGAGCAGCGGGAGCGCGGGACGGATTTCACTTTCGGGGGCTTCGAGAAGTACATCGACTACCGGATGGAACACCCGTCCGACGACATGATGACCGAGCTCATCCAGGCCGAGTTCAAGGACATGCACGGCGAGACGCGGCGGCTCTCGCGACAGGAGATTCTCGGCTTCGTCGGGCTGCTCGCCGGCGCGGGCAATGAGACCACGACGCGGCTGATCGGTTGGGCGGGCAAGGTCCTCGCGGAGAACCCGGACCAGCGGAAGCGTCTCGCGGAAGACCCGAGCCTGATCCCGAACGCGATCGAGGAGCTGCTCCGCTACGAGGCGCCTTCGCCGATCCAGGCGCGCTATGTCCTCGAAGACGTGGAGTACCACGGTCGGGTCGTGCCGAAGGGCAGCATCCTCTGTCTGCTGAACGGGGCCGCGAACCGCGATCCGCGCCGATTCGACGATCCCGACCGCTTCGACATCGACCGCAAGATCGATCACCACCTCTCGTTCGGCTTCGGCATCCACTTCTGTCTCGGCGCTTCGCTGGCGCGGCTCGAAGGGCGCGTCGCGCTCGAAGAAGTGCTTTCGCGATGGCCCGAGTGGGAAGTCGATTGGGACAACGCGGTCCAGGCGCATACGTCGTCGGTCCGCGGGTGGGAGAAGCTTCCGGTGCGCACGGCCTGAACCGGTCCTGCGCAAGGAGAACACGTCATGGAAATGAACGACATGATCCTCGTGAGCGTGGACGATCACGTCTGCGAGCCCCCGGACATGTGGGACGGCGTGCTCTCGCCGGAGTGGAAATCGCGGGCGCCGGAGCTCGTCACCCGCAACGACGGCACGAACGCCTGGATCTTCGAAGGGCAACAGATCCCGAACGTCGGCCTGAACGCCGTCGCGGGGCGACCGCCCGAGGAGTACGGGATGGAGCCGACGGCGCTCTCCCAGCTCCGCGCCGGCTGTTACGACGTCGACGCGCGGATCGACGACATGAACGTGAACGGCGTGCTCGGCTCGCTCTGCTTCCCGTCGGTCCCGGGCTTCTGCGGTGAGCTCTTCGGTCGCCACGACGACAAGGAGCTCGCCCGGGTGATGATCCAGGCGTACAACGACTGGCACATCGACGCTTGGTGCGGCGCCCATCCCGGCCGCTTCATCCCGCTCGCAATCCCGATGCTATGGGATCCGAAGCTGCTCGCCGACGAGGTCCGTCGCGTCGCGAAGAAGGGTTGTCATGCGATCTCGTTCCCCGACACGCCGACGGGCCTCGGGCATCCCTCCCTCTTCGCTGATCACTGGGAGCCCTTCTGGAAGGCTTGTGCGGACGAGGGCACCACGATCTGCATGCACATCGGCTCCGGGACGGGCATGTCGCTCAACGAGATGGACGCCCCGATCGAGATCATGATCACGAGCACGCCGATCACGCTCTTCGGCGTGGCGACCGAGCTCACCTTCTCGGACATCCTGCGGCGCTATCCGAACCTCAAGTTCGCGATGTCCGAGGGGGGTGTCGGCTGGATTCCGTATTTCCTCGAGCGCGCCGACTACGTCTACGAGCACCACCACAAGTGGACGCACCAGGACTTCGGCGACAAGCTCCCGAGCGACGTGTTCAAGGAGCACTGCGTCACGTGCTTCATCGACGACGACGCCGGCGTCCGCAATCGCGACCTGATCGGGATCGACACGCTCACCTGGGAGTGCGACTACCCGCACTCGGATACGACCTGGCCGCTCTCCCCGGAGAAGCTCTGGCGCTCGATGAAGGACGTGCCGAAGCAAGACGTCGACAAGATCACCCACCTGAACGCGATGAAGCATTTCCAGTACGACCCCTTCTCGGTGCTGCCGCGCGAGGAATGCACCGTGGGTGCGCTCCGGGAGAAGGCGAAGGACGTGGATCTGACGCCGCTCGCCGGGGGCGGTGGCAAGCCGCCCTCCGACTACGAGAAGGGCTACGTGACGATCGGCGACATCGTGAAGCAGCTCTCGGATGCGTACTCCGTCGCCTGGGATAACAATCCCGAGGCTGGCGACGGCCCCGCATAGCACGCGCACGTACATGGACGGCATCCACGATCTCGGTGGCATGGAAGGCTTCGGCGCGATCGACGTCGAGGCGGACGAGCCGACCTTCCACGAGCGTTGGCACGCGCGCGTCTTCGCGCTGAACGGGTTCGGGATCGGCGTCCTCCACGCCTACAACACCGACGAGTACCGACACGCCGTCGAGCGGATGGCGCCCACCGACTACCTGGGCGCGTCCTACTACGAGCGCATGCTCACCGGAGTGGCGACACTCCTCGTCGAGAAGGGCACGGTCGACCACGCGACGCTCGAGAAGATCGCGGGTGCGACGTTCCCGTTGGCGAGGCCGGTCGCGGACGTCTCCGAGGGCGAGGTCGAAACGCCCGCGGCGGCGGGCTTCGCGGTCGGCGACCGGGTCCGCGTGCGCGATGCGCATTTTCGCGGACATACACGGGTGCCGCGCTACTGCCGCGGCAAGCAGGGGGTCGTCCTGCACGTCGCGCCTCCGTTCTCCTTTCCGGACGCGTCCGCTCACGGTTTCTCGAGCCGCAGCGAGCCGACCTACCACGTCGAGTTCGAGGCCACCGAGCTGTGGGGCGACGAAGCGCTCGCGGGCGAATCGGTCGTGGTCGACCTGTGGGAGAGCTACCTGGAGCCCGCCACATGAGCGGGAAGCAGCGAGTCGCGACGCCGGCCGAGCGGACCGCCGCCCTCGAACGCGCGGTCGCGGACCAGGACCTCGTCGCCGACGGCGTGCTCGACATGATCGCCGACCGGACCGAGCAGGAGCTCGACTGGCGAAACGGCGCGCGCGTCGTCGCTCGCGCCTGGACGGACCCGGACTACCGCGCGCGCCTGCTCGCGGACGGAACCGCGGCCTGTGCGGAGCTCGGGTTCTCGGGCCCGCAGGGGGAGTACATCGTCGTGCTCGAGAACACGCCGACGCTGCACAACGCCGTCGTCTGTACCCAATGCTCCTGCACGGCGTGGCCCGTGCTGGGGCTGCCGCCGGATTGGTACAAGAGCCCCGCCTACCGCGCGCGCATCGTCCGAGCGCCGCGCGGGGTCCTCCGCGAGATGGGGGTCGAGCTCGCGAACGACGTGCGGGTGCGGATCACCGACACCACAGCGGAGACCCGATTCGTCGTGCTGCCAATGCGGCCCGCGGGCACGGACGGCTGGAGCGAGGACGAGCTCCCGGCGATCGTCACGCGCGAGTCGATGATCGGCGTCGAGGTTCTCGTGGCGCCGACGCGGTGAGTCCGGCGCGCTGGCCCATCGTGACCGTGGGTCTTGCTCGGCGCGACGTCCTTCGTCGTCCGACTCCCGGCAGATCAGCGCCCTCGATCGATCCGCACAGGCGAAATTCTGCCGCGAAAGGGTGCTGCCGTGGGCTTCACGGCCCCCCCCGGGCACCTTGCCGCCCGATTGCGATTGACCCGACCCGCAGTTCCCTCGCATAATACGCGGATGTCGCACCGCTCTTCGCTCTCTGTCGCTGCTGCCGTCCTGGCCCTCGCTTCGATCGTCCTGGCCGCGGGGCTCGCCGCCGCTCAGGGCGCGTATCAACTCTTCGAGAGCGGGCCGGTCCGTCCGATGGCGCTGTCGCCGAATGGGCAGAAGCTGTTCGTGGTGAACACGCCCGACGGCCACGTCGACCTCTTCGACGTCGACACCTACGGCAACCTCACGCCCGCCGGCAGCGTCGGCGTCGGTCTCGAACCCGTGGCCGTCGCCGCGCGCAACGACGACGAGATCTGGGTGGTGAACCACCTCTCGGACAGCGTGAGCATCGTCGACGTGAGCGGCACCCCGCGCGTCGTGCGCACCCTGCTCGTCGGCGACGAGCCGAACGACATCGTCTTCGCGGGACCCGGTGGCGACCGCGCCTTCGTCTCCGCGGCCCATCGCGGACAGAACAGCCCCGTCGTCGATGGCGACTTCGACACGCCCGGACTCGGCCGCGCGGACGTCTACGTCTTCGACGCGGCGAACCTCGGCGACACGCTCGAGGGCGACCGCCTCGCGGTCGTGACCGTCTTCGGTGACCGGCCGCGCGCGCTCGCGCGGAGCGCCGCAGGCGATCGCGTCTATGTCGCGGTCTACCGATCGGGCAATCGCACGATGGCGCTCCACGAATCCACGGTCTGCAACTCGACCCCGACCGAGGTGCTCAACGAGACCGTGAGCGGTCCCTGCACGGTCGGCAGTGGCGGCAGCGCGGAGACCGCGCCGGGCGGACTGCCGACGCCCCTCAAGAATCACGCCGGGGACGCCGTGCAGCCCCACGGATTGATCGTGAAGCAGGACCGCGACGGCGGCGTCACCGGGCAGTGGCAGGACGAGCTGGGCCGCGACTGGAGCGCTCTCGTGAAGTTCGACCTGCCCGACCAGGACGTGTTCACGATCGACGCGAACGCGGTCACGCCGGTCGAGATCGGCACGCCCTTCGTGGGCGTCGGCACCACGCTCTTCAACATGGCGGTGCATCCGACCTCGGGCAAGGTCTTCGTGACCAACACGGATGCCCAGAACCACGTGCGATTCGAGGGGCCCGGCGATCACGTGGCGAACAACTCGCTGAAGCCGGTCGGCGAGCCGGCGACGGTGCGCGGCAATCTCGCTCAATCGCGGATCACGATCCTCGACCCCGTCGGATCGACCGTCACGCCGCGCCACCTGAACAAGCACATCCCGTACGGAACCGTCCCGATCCCGGCCGGCATCGAGGACCGCAGTCTCGCGACGCCTCTCGGCATGGCCTTCTCCGCCGACGGCAACACGGTCTACGTCGCGGGCTTCGGTTCTGGACGCATCGGCGTCTACGACGTGCCCGGCCTCGAAGCCGACACCTTCACCGTTCTGGCCAGCGATCACATCGCGGTCGGGGGCGGCGGCCCCTCGAGCGTGCTCGTGAACGGGGACAAGCTCTACGTGACGACGCGCTTCGACAACGCGCTGCGGGTGATCGAGACCGCGACGGAGACCGAGACCCAGCGCATCCCGCTCACCAACCCGGAGCCGGACAACGTGATCGCGGGCCGCCCCTTCCTCTACGACGCGAACCTGACGGGCAGCAACGGCGAGGCGAGCTGTGCGAGCTGCCACATCTTCGGGGACATGGACGACCTCGCCTGGGATCTCGGCGATCCGGACGGCAATGTCGTGTTCAATGGGAATCCCTTCAACCCCGTGACACCGGTCGTCGTCATTCCGCCGAACATCCGCGACTTTCACCCCATGAAAGGACCGATGACGACCCAGAGCCTGCGTGGCCTGGACAACATGGGACCGCAACACTGGCGCGGGGATCGACAGGGTGACGAGATCGCGGCGTTCGAAGCATTCAACGTCGCGTTCCCCGGTCTCGTCGGCCGCGACGAGGGCGAGCTCACGCCCGCCGACATGACGGCGTTCCGCGAGTTCGCGCTCCAGCTCCGCTACCCGCCGAATCCGATCCGCGAGCTCGACAACACCCTGCGCGACCCCGGCTCAGGTCCCAACGAGACCGACGGCGCCGCCATGTACGGCACCCAGGCCTCGCCGGCGCCGATCACCGACAACCTGGCCGACTGTCAGGGCTGCCACACCCTCGACGCGGCGAGCGGCCATTTCGGTGGCAACGGCCAGACGACCTTCGACGCCGAGCCGCAGGTGTTCAAGGTGCCGCATCTGCGCAACCTCTATCAGAAGGTCGGGATGTTCGGCTTCCAGGACATCGACGGCACGGATGGTCCCTTCACTAATCAGGGCGCTCAGATCCGCGGGACTGGTTTCGCCCACGACGGCGTGTTCGACACCGTCGATCGCTTCCTGAGCGCGAGCGTGTTTACGCTGTCGACCGTCGAGCAGGACGACCTCGCGGCGTTCCTGATGGTGTTCCCGACGGACTTGGCGCCCATCGTCGGCCAACAGGTCACGCTCACGCCCGCGGTGCTCGCCGGCGCCGACGCCGCCGCCGTGAACGCGCGCGCGGACCTGATCCTCGCGCGCGCCGGCGCGACCTTCACGTCCGAGATCCTCGGCGGCGCCACGACCGAGTGCGACGCGATCGCCCGGGTCGTCGAGAGCGCGGGCACGATACCGATCGGGTATCTGCGCCAGTCGGGCGGGGACTTCCTGCCCGACGACGGCGGTCTCGCGATCACGAGCGTGGCGCTTCGCGCGAAGGCGACGGTGGCGGGCCAGGAGGTGACGCTCAGCTGTGTTCCGCCGGGCTCCGGGAACCGCATGGCGATCGACCGCGACGAGGACGGTGTGCTGAACGGCCTCGACAACTGTCCGGGCGCTCCGAACGGCGCGCTCGGGGGAACCTGCACGGCCGGCGATGCGGCGCTGCTCGCGACCGAGTGCACGTCGAACGGGGAGTGCGGGACGGGTGGCGTGTGCTCGCTCGCGCAGGAAGACGCGGACGTGGATACCGTCGGCGACGCCTGTGAGCCGACCCTCGTGCCGGAGCCGGGCTTCGGGCTCGGTCTGCTCTTCGGCTGCGCCTTCCTGCTGCGGTCGAGGCGGCGAGCCGATTGAGCGGGCCGCTCGATCAGAGGCCTACGACCTTGTCCTCGAGCGTCGAGACGAGGTCGACGACCGTCTTCACGTCGTCGTCCTCGAATCCCGCGTCGGAGAGAGCATCGGCGAGGTGCCCGGCGACCTCGAGGAACGCGTCGGGCGTGATCGCGAGACCGGTGTGCGCTGCGGTGAGCGCGCGCCCGGAATAGTAGTCGGGGCCACCGACGACCTTGCAGAGGTACTTGACCTGGTGATCGATCAGCTTCGCCATGTCGACTCCATCGAACCACGGCGCGAGGTCCTTCGACGCGCAGACTCGCTCATAGAACGCGTGCACGATGGGCCTCAGCGCGGCGAGACCGCCGTACTTTTCGTAGAGCGTGGGGGACTCGGACATGGGTTGGATCCTCGGGTCAGGGATTTTCAGGGGGCCGTGAGCTGGAGCGCAGCGAGAGCGGCGACTTCAGGGGCGGTCAGGTGTGGATCCATCAAGATCGCGTGGGGTCCACCGCGTGCGTTTCGGACGGCGACCGCGGAGGCTCGAACGGATGCGACGCTCGCCGCCTTCGCGTCGCGCGGAGACGGGCGACACTCGCCGGGGTATCGTCCGCGGCCTGCGAACACCACCCCGGAGAAACCATGAGCGAACCTGCCCCGACCTTCCGCGTCACGCCCGTCGACCAGGGCTTCCGCCTCGAGTTCGACGTCGCTGCTGCGCGCGCCGATCGCCAGCGCAAGCGCGCGACCTTCGGGTCCTTCGAGATCTTCTGCGACGAGAGCGCGCAGATCGGGGGCGACGACTCCGCGCCGCCGCCGCTCGCCTACTTCGCCTCTTCGATCGCCTTTTGACTGCTCACGCAGCTCGCTCGGGTGAGCGAGGCGAAGAAGGTGGAGCTCGACCGGGTCGAGATGGTGGTGACGCCGCGCTTCGAGCAGACGGGATCGATCGTCCGAGGTGACGCGTCGAGCCGGTTGATCGATGTCGACACGAAGCTCTCGCTCGAATCGAACGCCGACGCCGCGCAGGTGGCGGAGCTCGTCGCGGTCGCCGAGCGGATGTGCTTCTTGATGGACGCGATTCGGAGTCCGCGGGCGGTGAACGCGAGTGTCGAGCTGAACGGCGAAGCGCTGGCGGTCGCCGACTGATGCGCGCGGCGGTGGTGCACGAGCTCGGCGGCCGCGACGACGTGCGAGAGGCTTAGCGGCTCCTCGGGGAAGTCGTGCTCCGTCCCTGAGTGGAGTCAGGCCGGGGCCGGTCCCGGGAAGCGCTCGCGCAGGACCCGCTTGAGGATCTTGCCGCTCGGGTTGCGAGGAATCTCGTCGACGAACTCGACGGCGACCGGCTGCTTGAAGCGGGCGAGCTTGCCCTGGCAGTGGTCGAGGACTGCTTGTGGGGCGAGTTCCTCGTCGGAACGGACGATCACGGCGAGGCCCGACTCCCCCCATTTTACACTGGGAATTCCGACGACGGCTGCGTCTGCGACTCCGTCGAGGGTGAGCAGCACGTTCTCGATCTCCGCCGGGTACACGTTCTCCCCGCCGGAGATGATCATGTCCTTCTTCCGGTCCTGCAGGTAGATGCAGCCGTCCTCGTCGATGCTCGCGACGTCGCCGGACTTCACCCAGCCGTCGACGATCGTCTCCGCCGTGGCATCCGGACGATTCCAGTACTCCTTCATGATGTGCGGCCCGGAGATCAGCACTTCGCCCATCTCCCCGGGCGCGACGTCGTTGCCCGCATCGTCTACGACGCGCACTTCACAATGAAAGAAGGCCTTGCCGGCGGAGCCGACCTTTTCGACGGCGTCCTGCGGGCTCGTGAGACACGCGGGGCCACCCGACTCCGTCATGCCGTAGACCTGGTGGATCTCGATGCCGAGGGCCATGTAGTCCTCGATCACCGTGACCGGGACGGGTGCGGCGCCGCTCTGGATCCACCGGAGGCTCGACCGGTCGACCTTGTCGCGCTCGGGGACGTCGTACATCGCCAGCAACATGGCCGGCACGGCGATCATCGACGTGATGCGTTCTCGCTCGATCATGCGCCAGGTCTCCGCCGGGTCGAAGGAGCGAACGATCAAGCTCGTCATTCCGCGGTAGACGTTGCCGGCCATCGGGCCGAGGGCGCCGACGTGGAACATCGGCAGCGCGATGATGAAGCGGTCCGCGATACGGGACTCCCAGGTCGAGAGGATCGAGATGTTGCACCACGTGCACGTATCGTGGGTGTGGACCACGCCCTTGGGCAGCCCGGTCGTGCCGGACGTGTACATGATGAAGAGGTCGTCATCGCCACCGGCGCTCGACGGGGGCTTCTTCGGAGAGGCGGGCGCCACGTTCGCGTCGTAATCCGAGGCGAAGGGCAGGGTCTCGCCGCCGATCTGCCAATAGGTCCGGATCGTGGATGCGCCTTCCCCCTGGCCGTTGAGGATCGGGCGCGCCTGCAGGTCCTCGACGACGCTCGCGAACTCTGGACCGAAGAGGAGGAGCGAGACGCCCGAATCACGCAGGATGAACTCGAGCTCTTCGGCGGTGAGCCGCCAGTTGAGGGGGACGCAGATCGCGCCGATCTTGGCGACGGCGAAGAACGTCTCGCAGAACTCGACACAGTTCATGGCCAGGATGCCGACGCGGTCGCCCTTGCCGACGCCGACGTCCCGGAGCGCGTTGCCGGTCCGGTTCGCGCGCTCGTCGAACTCTGCGAAGGTGAAGCGTCGACCACTCGCGACGTCGATGATCGCTTCGATGTCGGGCGTCATGCGTGCACGCTTCTCGAGCGTGTAGCCGAAGTTCATGGTCACGGGGTGTTCCCTTCTCGGTTGAAGACGGGCGGTCGCTTCTCGAGGAAGGACTGCATGCCTTCGCGCTCGTCGGGCGAGCCGATGATCTCTTCGACGAGGCGCTGCTCGGCCTCGATCAACTCGTGGAGCGACCGATCCTCGCTCCCGACGACGACTTCGAGTACTCCCCGCACGGCGGCGGCCGACTTGGCTGCGAGCTCTTCGGCGAGGTCGATCGCTTTCTGTTTGAGCTGATCCATCGGGTAGATCTCGTGGACCAGGCCGATCGCGAGGGCCGTGGGACCATCGATCATCTTGGCGCGCAGAATGATGTCGAGGGCGTGGTCACGGCCGACGCACTTCGCGAGCCGCGCCGTTCCGCCCCAACCCGGTGTCCCGCCGAGCTTGGCCTCGGGCAGGCCGATCCGGGCGCCTTCGTCCGCGGCGAAGCGGAAGTGGCAACCGAGAGGGACCTCGAGTCCGCCGCCGAGACAGTGGCCGAACATGGTCGCGATCCAGGGCTTGCCCATGTTCTCGATTCTCGAGATCAGGCGAAGTCGCTGGGCGAAGAGCGCGCGATGGCCGCCGGCGGCCTCCGCCGCGGAGTCGAGCTGCTTCAGGTCCATCCCGACCGAGAAGTTGTCCGTCCCGGCCGCGGTCAAGACGACCGCGCGGATCGAGTCGTCCGCTTCGATCTCTCGGATGTAATGCTCGAAGACGTCGATCAGATCCGCCGACATCCGATTCAGGGGCGCGTCGTCGATGCTCAGGATGGCCACGGCTTGCCGTCGTTCGAAGAGCATGGGGTCGCCCAAGGCAGCGTTCCTCCTGGAGAGTTCGGTGATCGCGGGCCGCGTGTGCGCGGTCGCTTCGGCGCGCGCGGATCACGGCCGAGCGGGGCCTTCCCGGCTCTCGCCGGCCGGGTGCTCGCGGACAGCCAGTGACAGTCGAGAATCCAAATAGGTTATACTGAATATCAACAGGCTGCCAAGGGGGCCGTTGAGCACGCCTGGGACCGAGAGACGCCATGCCCGGCGAATGCGCCGTGTGCCTGGAGGACGAGATCGTCGATCCGAACTCCGTGAACTCCGGCGATCCGCGATCCGCGGACGGAGGGGTGGCCGCCCCGAGCACGAGGGTGCGCAGGACTACTCTGCGCCGCCCGCGTCCGAATCGGTCAGAGCGCGCAGGCATTTCTCGAGCTGGCCGAGCTCCTCGGCGCTCAGCCGCCCTGCGAACCGCTCGGCGATCCACGCGCGATGCGCGGGGCGGGCCTTCTCGAGCAATCCGCGCCCTTTGCGGGTCAAGCGTAGGAGCGTGCTGCGTGCGTCCGCTTCGTTGGTCAGACGTTCGACGAGTCCCGCTTCTTCCAGCCTGCGCACGCGATTCGATAGACGGGTCGGCTTGAAGGCCAATCGGTCGGCGAGGTCGGACATCACGAGGGGCGCGTCCGCGCGGCCGAGCTGGGCAATGACATCCCAGTCCGGAGGGCGGAGCCCCGAGATCTCCAGCAGATGCGCCTCGAGCTCGGCCTGGACCTGGCCCATGAATCGGATCAGCCGATGCCATGCATCCATGCCACGGGTCTGGGGATTCGGCGCCGCCATCGGGCCTCCTGAGTCGCGTTTCAAGGTCTTGTATGCCAGATCCGGGTCGGGTTGACCAGTTCAAGGCGTGAAGTAAGATAGTTCAACCCATGAGGTATTGGTTGTCGGTGAGACCGACGATGGGCTCCTGCGCACCCCGTGCGGCCCAGACCGCATGGTTGCTGAAAGGGCTCCAATGACTCGATGGCTCGTCGCGCTCGTATCCCTGGTCGGATTCGCGATCGGATGCGGCCATGCACACGAAGGCGGAAGAATGAGTGAGCGACACGGACACGGCGGCGACCACGTGCATGCGGGGCATGGCCCCGACGCGGTGCGCGATCAGCACCCACACGCGCCGCGCGACCTCGAGACCTACATCGAGCGGCTCGCGAGTCCCGAACGTCAGGAAGAGCTCGCCGTCGACCGCGTGATCGGCGAGCTCGGGCTCGCCCCCGACGCGATCGTCGCCGATCTCGGCTGCGGTCCGGGCGTGTTCTCGATTCCGCTCGGCCAGGCCGTCTCCGAGGGGATCGTCTACGCCGTCGACATCGAGCCGGTCCAGCTGGATGCCCTCCGGCTTCGTGTCGCCGAGGCCGACGTGACGAACGTCGTGCCCGTTCTGGCTGCGCTGCACGATCCGTTCCTTCCGGCGGGTCGCGTCGATCTGGTCATCGTCGTCGACACCTACCACCACATGTCGGATCGCATCGCCTACTTCCGGACGGTTCGCGAAGCGCTTCGCCCCGGCGGTCGCCTCGCGATCGTCGAGTGGAAGGAAGGGGACCTCGGCATCGGTCCGCCGGCGGACGCGAAGGTGTCGACGAAGACCCGGGCCGCCGAACTCGCCGCGGCGGGCTTCGTCGAGGGCAAGCAGTTCGCCTTCCATCGTCTCCACGACTTCGAAATCTGGCACCGAAAGGAGTAGTGCTCCCATGTTGCGAAGCACCTTCACGATCTTCGTCGTCGCCGTGTCGGCGGCGGCTTGCGCCTCGACGCCCTCGGTCGAGCGATACGGCCGGACCGACTTCGACGCGAGCGGCTCCCGCGAGGCCTACGCGGTCTTCGAGCGCGGTCTGCTCCAGCTCCACAACTTCGAATTCGACGACGCGCGTGCGTCCTTCCAGGAGACGCGCGAGATCGATCCCGACTTCACCATGGCCTGGTGGGGCGAGGCGCTCACCTGGTGGCATCCCCTCTGGCCGTCTACGGATCTCGGGAAGGCGCGAGCCGTTCTCGCGAAGATGGCGCCGACGAGCAAGGCACGAATCTCGATGGGCCGGACGGAGCGCGAGCGGGACTATCTCGCGTCGATCGAGGTGCTCTTCGCCGAGGGCGACCTGCCGACGCGGCGTGGCGGCTATTCCGACGCCCTGAAGGCGTTGTCCGACAAGTATCCGGACGATCTCGACGCCGCCGCTTTTCACGCACTCTCGATTCTCGCGAAATCGAACGGCCGCAAGTACCACTACTACATGCAGGCGGGCGCGATCACGGAGGAGATCCTCGACCGGAACCCGCTCCATCCCGGTGGCCTGCACTACAACATCCACAGCTACGACGACACGATCCACGCCCCCCTCGGATTGCGGGCCGCGCGCGACTACTACCAGGTCGCGCCGGCGGCGGTGCACGCGCTGCACATGGGGGCGCACATCTACTACGCGACCGGGCGCTGGGAGCTCGGACTCGAGCGCAACATCGACTCCTTCGAGGAGGCGGTCGCGCGCATGAAGGATCCGGAGGGTCCCTATCACCCGGAGGCGTTCCACTCGCTCAGCTGGATCCCCTACGGCTATCAGCAGCTCGGCGACCACGAGAAGGCGCGGGAGTACATCGCGCTGATCGGTCGCCAGGCCGAGCGGTACGGATTCTCGAAGCCCTTCGGCCCGATGGGCCGCATGCACTTCATCGAGACCCGCGCATCCTACGTCCTGGAGACCGAGGAATGGGACAGCGCGCTGCTCGATGTCGAGCTCGATCTGAAGGGGCTGTCTCCGTACGCGATCGCCACCGAGCGATACATTCGCGGGCTCGTCGCCCTCCGAACCGGCGATCTCGTGACGGCCGCGGACTGGCTCGCGAAGATGGGCGATCCGCCGCTTCCGAAGAGGGGGCCGCGCGTGGTGATGGGCGGCGCGATCCTCAAAATGGCGCTCGAGGGACAGCTCGCCGTCGCCGAGGGGCGCGTCGAAGACGGCCTCGCTCTCCTGCATCGCGCGACGGGCATCGATCTCGGCTGGCCTGCCGAAGCCGGTCCGATCAAGCCGGTGGAGCCGATGGCGGAGCGATTGGCCTGGACGTACCTCGACCTCGGGCGGAAGGACGAAGCCGCGAAGTACTTCGAGCTGTCGGAGCTGTACTCGGCCGGGCGCGCCAGGACGCGACGCGGGATGTCGCGGCTCGTCGGACATTGATCGCGGCACCGCCGCCGTCGAAGGCTCGGCCCCGTCGGCGCTAGTTCGCCGGTGGTAGCGAGATCGGCAGCCGCTCGAAGCCGTGGAGCGTGTTGTTCATCGCGATCACGGGCGGCTCCGCTTCGAGCCTCTCCACGCGATCGAGGAGGGCGCGGAGCAGCGTCTCCATCTCGAGTCGGGCGAGTCGCGTCCCGGCGCAGGCGTGGGGGCCGTGCCCGAAGGCGAGGTGATCCCGCGCGTCGCGGGTGACGTCGAAGACGCCCGGATCCAGGTAGCGACGCGGGTCGCGGTTCGCGCCGCCGTAGCACGCGACGATGCGCTGGTCCGCCGGGATGGACACGCCGTCGACCTCTGCTTCTCGGGCGGAGACGCGCGTGAACGAGCGGATCACCGAGTCGATGCGAAGCGACTCGTCGACCGCTTTCGGCACGAGGCTTCGGTCCCCTTGCAGGGCCGCCCAGGCATCCGGGTGTCGGGCGAGTCGGTTCAGCATGTGACCCGTCGCGAAGATCGTCGTGTCGAGGCTCGGGGCCACGTAGTCGAGGAACATGCCCCGGGCCTCGCCTTCGCGAAGCTCGCCCGCTTCGTGGAGCTCGAAGAGCCGGTCGATCCAGGTGCCCGGCTCGACCTCGTCTCGCGTGAGCGTTCGCTGGGTCCGGAGCATGCCGACGATCGCGGGGACCGATCTCAGCGTGCGAACGTTGAACGGGCCGATGCCGTTGAACGTCGCCTTCGACCAGGTGAGCATCTGTTCGCGGGCGCGTTCGGGGAGTCCGACCATGCGGGCGACGATCGTGACGGGCAGATGGCTCGCGAGGGTCGACATGGCGTCGATCCGGCCCGCACCGACGAGGCGATCGAGGCAGGCATGCGCCTCCTTCTCGAGCTCCGGACGAATCGTCTCGAGCGCGGCCGGGCGCATCGGCTCGATCAGGAACTTGCGCAAGCGGGCGTGCTGCTCGCCATCCGTGAGGAGGACCGCCTCGCCCGACTTCTGCGCGCGGTTCAGCGCATCGCTCATCGACACGCCGCGGCCGCTGATGAAGTCGCCGTCCGCACGCAGCATCTCGCGCAGCGCATCGAAGCGCGCGACCGCCAGCACACGGTGACGCCGAAGCCAGACGACCGGACCGGGCTCGCGGACGGCCCGGTAGATCTTCTCGGGGTCGAGCAGTGCTTCTCTGCCGTAGTAGTCGACGTCGACGATGGGGACGTCGATCGGCGGCTGGGACATCGTCGCCTCCGTTGTCGGCTGGCGAAGCGCGGCGCGTGGCGTCTCCCGCGGCTACGCGCCGCTCGCCTCCGAGATCGCCTGTTCGAGCTTCGCGAGCGACGGATTCCCGTCCGCGTAGACCTTCTGAAGGCCGTCGCGCACGAAGGGGTCGTGCCAGTCGACGATCGCGGTCTGGTAGCTCGGGCGGGCCATCAGCTGCCGCGCGTAGGGGCCGACGTGACCCAGCGCCGGGTGGTCGAGCACCGAAGACATTTGGATGTCGTCTAGGCGATGAAAGATCGCCATGAAAATCACGTCGAGCTGGCTGAAGTGGCCGAAGAGCCAGTCGCCGTCGCGCGCGTCGAGCTCCCGGTCGAGTCGTACGAGACCGCGCGCCATGCTTCCGATCGACTGGTCGAGCAGGAAGTCCGGCGGGCCTTCGACGCGCGCCATGATGAAGGCGAACGCGCGCTCCTTGAGCGGGTGGTGCAGATATTTCTGCACGACGACCGGGAGAGGTTGCAGCTGGAGGAAGTAGGACAGGAAGGGCAGGCTGAGACCGGCGGTCGCCGTGCCGAGGGTCGAGCCGAGCGGTTCGTCCTGCCGGAGCGACGCTTCGTGGATCCAAGCGCTCAGTCGAGCTCGTTCGGAGGGGTCCTTGGGCCATAGACGCTCGCCACTGTCCGGGTAGGCGTCGTCGATGTGTTCGATGATCGTGTAGGAGTCGTAGACGGGCTCGCCGTCGTGTACGAGGGTCGGGACGATGCCCTTGGGGTTCACGGCGAGGTACTCGGGGGAGAGGTTGTTCCCGTCGACCTTGTAGTCCGCGAGCTCGATCACGTGGCTCTTGTAGTCGAGGCCCTTCTCGGCGAAGGCGAGGCGCACTTTCTGCGAGCAGAGGGATTCGAGGCAGTGATAGAGCTCGAACTCCTGTTCGTGCGCGATCACGAAGCACCCGCCTTCATCGAAAGCGCGACATCCTCGATCATGTCTTCCTGGCCCCCGACGGTTCGGCGTCGTCCCAGCTCGAGCAGGATGTCCTCGCTCGGCACGCCGTGCTTCTGGCTCGCGCGCTTCGCGTGGAGCAGGAACGAGGAGTAGACGCCGGCGTAGCCGAGGACGAGCGAGTCGCGGTCGACGCGGATCGGCTCGTCCATCAGCGGTACGACGACGTCCTCCGCTACGGCCATCAGTTTGAACAGGTCGACGCCCGTGTGCGCGCCCATTCGGTCGAGCACGGCGGCGAGGACCTCGAGGGGCGTATTGCCAGCTCCGGCGCCGAGCCCTGCAGCGGAACCGTCGATGCGGCTCGCGCCGGCCTCGATCGCAGCGAGCGAATTCGCCACGCCCATGGCCATGTTGTGGTGGCCGTGGAATCCGATCTCGACGTCGTCGGAGATCGCGGCGCGCAGGGCGCCGATCCGGTCCGTCACGTCGTCGGGCAGCATGTAGCCGGCGGAGTCGGTGCAGTAGATGCAGTTCGCGCCGTAGCGCTCGAAGAGCTTTGCCTGCTCGACGAGCGCGTCGGTGTCGATCATGTGGGCCATCATGAGAAAGCCGACGGTGTCGAGCCCGATCTCGCGCGCGAGGCTCACGTGCTGCTCGCCGACGTCGGCCTCCGTGCAGTGGGTGGCCACGCGGATCGTCGAGACGCCGAGGTCGACCGCCATGCGCAGATGGTCGACGGTGCCGATCCCGGGAATCAACAGGGCGGAGACCCCGGCCTGCTGGAGCTGGGGAACGACCGCCTTCAGGTAGACCTCGTCGGTCTCGGCGGGAAATCCGTAGTTGACGCTCGCGCCGCCGAGGCCGTCGCCGTGGGTGACTTCGATGAGCGAGATTCCCGCGTCGTCGAGGGCTCGGGCGACGTTCACCATCTGCTCGGTCGTGATCTGATGGCGTTTCGCGTGCATGCCGTCGCGCAAGCACATGTCGTGCAGCTTGACTTCGGCCCCGGATAGGTTCATGGGGTGCTCCTCGTGGGATGCGGATGGGGAGGGGGGCCTACCAGCGCCCGGCCGTGATCTCGCGGGCGATCATCTCGCCCGTTTCGAGGGCGGCGGCGGTCATGATGTCGAGGTTGCCCGCGTACTTCGGCAGGTAGTCGCCGAGCCCCTCGACCTCGAGATAGATCGACACCCGGTTCTTGTCGAAGACGGGACCGTTCGCGAGCCGGTAGCCCGGCACGTAGGACTGGACTTCCTTCACCATCTCGGCAATTGAATCTGCGATCGCGGACTCGTTCGGAAGCCCTTCGGTCAGGCAGTGGACCGTGTCGCGCATCATCAGCGGCGGCTCCGCCGGGTTCAGGATGATGATCGCCTTGCCCTGAGCCGCTCGGCCGACGCGTTCGATCGCGTTCGACGTAGTGCGTGTGAACTCGTCGATGTTGCGCCGCGTGCCGGGGCCGGCGGATTTCGACGCGATCGTCGCGATGATCTCTGCGTACTCGACCGGTTGGACGCGCGAGACGGCGGCGACGATCGGGATCGTCGCCTGTCCGCCGCAGGTCACCATGTTCACGTTGGTCTTCCTCTGATCGATCTGCTGCGCGAGGTTGACCGGGGGGATGCAGAAGGGGCCGATCGCAGCGGGCGTGAGGTCGACCATCACGCAACCCTCGGCCTCGACCTTCTTCGAGTTCTCCGCGTGCACGTAGGCGCTCGTCGCGTCGAAGCAGATCTGGACACCGTCGTCCCAGATGTGCGGCACCAGACCGTCGATCCCGTCGTGCGTCGTCTTCAGCCCGAGCTCCCGCGCCCGGGCGAGACCGTCGGAATCGGGCTCGATCCCGACCATCCAGACCGGCTCGAGGTGCTCGCTGCGCATCATCTTGATCAGGAGGTCGGTTCCGATGTTGCCGGATCCGATCAACGCCGCTCGGGCTTTCATCGCGCGTCCTCTTCGACTGCAACCGGAGGCTCGCGGTCGCTCATGTTCTCCCAGAGAAACTCGTCCGAGAGCTTGATCATCTGGCCGATCGCGCCGTCATCCGCGTAGTGCATGACCGGCTTGTCGGGATCGGCGTCCGGCTGCTGAACCGGGTCGACGGGGCGCTCGAAGGGCTGCGGGTGCTTGAGCGACTCGATCTCCTCGGCGGAGATGTCGCACAGTTGTTGGACCTCGGGGTCGATCCAGGCGCGCTCGTCGATGTCCCGGCCGCAGGCGATCTCGAGAGAGAGCCCCTCCGGCCCGGCGAAGTAGATCGACTGGATGAATCCGTGGTCGAGCGGGCCGAGCGCGATGATGCCGTGGCTGCGAATGCGATCACGCATCGACAAGAGCTCGTCGAAGGTGTCGACGTGGAGTGCTATGTGCTGGGTTGCACCTGCGGTGACCGGTCCACCCGGATTGCCCGCATGCGATACGCCCCAGACGGGCTCCTTCGGGTTGTTCTCGTCCTGCACGAACGCGACGTAGCTCTCGGGCGAGAGCTCTACGAAGCCGTGGAAGACGTTGTCCACGTTGTGCATCCAGTAGAGCGCCTTCGTCGGACAGCCGAGCACTTCGTTCCAGAAGGTGAGTTGGGTCTTCATATCACGGGTGGCGATCGCCAGGTGGTTCACGCCCTTGGGATGCAGGGTCGGCACGAGTACGTCTCCTCGGTCGTGGTTCGCGTATGGGCCGGTCTATTCCGGGCGCGGGTTCGGCGGTTCCGCCTCGCTCATCGTCTCCCACACGTGCTCGTCCGGCATCGTCATGAGCTTGGCGTACGCCCTTTCGGAGTACATCATGCGCGGCGCGTCGGCGTGGGTGTCGACAGGTGGCTGGGGGATCGGCTCGCTCGGCTTCTCGAACGCCTCGGGCGCCTTCATCTGCTCGAGCAGGTCCGGCGAGATGTCGCAGGCCGCAACGACTTCCGCGTCGATCCAGTCGCGCGGGTCGATGTGGTCGCCGCAGCAGATCTCGAGCGACAGCCCTTCGGGTCCAGCGAAGTAGATCGACTTGACGAACCCGTGATCGACGGGCCCGACCGCATGGACGCCGCGGCTGCGAATCCGGTCTCGCATTTCGAGCACGTCCTCGAAGGTGTCGACGTGGAGCGCCACGTGCTGGGTCGCGCCCGCGGTGACCGGCGAAATCCCGTTGCCGGCATGGGAGATGCCCTGCACGGGATCCTTCGGGTTGTCCGGGTGGTACACGAACGCGACGTAGCTGTATGGCGAGAGCTCGACGAAGCCGTGGTACGCCCCCGGGACGCCGTGCATCCGGTAGAGCGAGACCATCGGGCAGCCCATCACGTCCGTCCAGAACGCGAGCTGCGCCTTCATGTCGCGAGTCGCGATCGCCAGATGGTTCACGCCTTTGGGGTGGAGGTTGGCCATGGTGAGTCTCCTTCCGTCTCTCGAGGTCTCGAGGTCTCGAGGTGTGCGAGCTAGCCCTTCCAGCCATCCAGGAAGGCCAGCAGCTCTGCGTTGACGATGTCAGGCCGCTCTTCCTGACACAGATGGCCACATTCGGGAATGGCGACGGTCCGGAGATCGTCCGCCATCGACTTCCAGACCGCGGCGACGTCGAACCATTGCCCGACGAGATCGAAGTCCGCACCCCACATGCTGAGTACGGGGCAGTCGATCTTCGTATCGGCGTCTTCGAGATCCTGGGCGGTATCGATCGGTCCCGCGCGATAGTCGTTGAAGCTGCCGCGCAGACCGCCCGGCGCGCTGTACGCACGGACGTACTCCGCGACCTCCTCGTCCGTGAAGAGGTTGCGGTTGTAAGACCAGCTCGAGAGCCAATGGCGCAGCCAGATCTCTTCCCGGCCCGTGATGAGGGCCTCGGGCAGGTCGACCTCCTGGTTGAAGAGAAAGAACCAGTAGCCGCGGGCGAGCGCCCCGGGCTGCAGGTCCGTTCCGATCGGACGCCCGTTCATCGACTCGAAGACGATCCGGGTCGGGATGTTGTCCATCACGACCATGCGGTCGACGTAGTCGGGCTCGTCCTTCGCCCATCGCGTCACCACCCGTGCGCCGCGGTCGTGGCCCACGACGGCGACCTTCTCGTGCCCGAGCTTCCGACAGAGCTGCGAGACGTCGCTCGCCATCTGGCGCTTGTCGTACCCGGTCGCGGGCTTGTCGCTGTCTCCGTAGCCCCGCAGGTCCGGCACGATCAGCGAGTAGTGGGGTGCGAGCGCCGGGATCTGTTTGCGCCACGCATAACAGGTCTCCGGCCAGCCGTGGAGGAGGACGACCGGCGGACCCGATCCGGCCGTCACGTAGTGCAGATTGATCCCGTTCAGCTCGGCGCGATGGTGCGCGAAGCCGGGCGCGTCGAGCTGGAATCCGGATTGGATCTCGGTCACGGGCCGGCCTCCTTTAGAGCGTCTTCTCGACCCACGCCTGGACGCGGTTCGAGAAGTCCTCGGTATGGAAGAGCATCAGCTGATGCGAGGCGCCGTCCACGTTCTGGTACTCGATCGGGCCGCCGATCGCGTCGGCGACCAGCTGGAGGATCTTCGGGGAGAACGTCGGATCCTCGGAGCCGCCCGCGAGCAGGATGGGCTTCTCGTTCTTGTCCGCCGGAATCTTCGGGTCGTAGGTGAAGAGGGACCCCCAGGACGCCATGTCGTAGGTCCAGGTGTTCCAGGGATCCATCTTCTTCTGCTCGCCAGCGCCCTTGAAGCCGTAGTCCTCGTCGAAGTCGAAGAGGATGTCGCAGTCGAGACGCAGCGCGCGCCCGTAGACGCCGATCAGCCCTTGAACGCCTTCGCTCTCCCAGAGCGGCTTGACCCGGCTGAACATCGGTCCGCCCGGGATCGCAGCCGTGCCCATCAGGATCGCCCCGGAGATGTCATCGGAGTAGAGGGCGCTGAACGCAGCCGCGCCGCCCAGGCTCGACCCGAGCGTGAAGACGGGGAGACCGGTCTCCGCCTTCACGTGCGCGGCGTAGTCGACGACCGCCTCGGTCCACTCCTCGAGGGTGAACTGTCCGCGCGGGCGATTCGTGGTCGACTTGCCGTGTCCCGGCGCGTCCGTCGACCAGATGTCGACGCCCTTCTGCGCGTGGTGGCAGCAGAAGACGTCGTAGATGGCTCCGTGGGAGGCAATGCCGTGGGAAACGACGATCGCGTACTTGGGATCGTCGCCTCGATAGCGGTAGGCGTGAATCTCGTTCAGGACGTGTTCTTCTCGATGCATGATGCGGTCGATCCTCGTTCAGGGTCGTCGATGGCGACCCGCTCGGGTTGGTAGAGAGCCGTCAGCCAGACGGAGTCGTAAAGAGCCGTCAGCCAGACGGAGTCGCAAAGAGCCGTCAGCCAGATGGAGTCGGATTCGCAAAGAGCCGGATGATCAGGTCGACGTGGCGATCGATCGTCTCGTCGTCGAAGGGATCCTCGCCGGCGACGAGGGTGTACTCGCCCGCGAGCGCGAAGATCGAGGTGGCGGCTCCGATCAACGCGTAGGTCAGGTGGACGGGCTCCGCGTCGACGATGAATCCCTCGCGTTGGGCCTGCTCGATGATCTGCGACGCGAGGCCGCGATCCGTCGAGAGATACCGCTCCGATAGCCAGGCGAGGCGATCCGGGTCGCTGCGGTTGGCCTGGAGCATGAAGCGATGGAGCTCCGGAACGTCCGCCGAGAATCGGATGAAGACCTCGAGGAGGGCGCGGAGCTCGGACGCGCGATCGTCACTTGGCCGCGCCTGGCGGGTCTCGCGCAAGCGCTGCTCGTAGAGGCTGAAGACGTATTCCGCCGTCGCTTTCCAGAGCGCGTCCTTGTTTCCGAAGTGGTGCGGGATCAGCGTGTGGTTCACGCCGGCGCGCTGGGCGATCCCTCGGGTCGAGGCGCCGTCGAACCCACGATCCGCGAACTCGGCGAGCGCGCAGCGGAGGATCGCGGCGCGGGTATCGAGCGTGCGCTGTTGAACGGCCCGGAGGCGCGGCTCGCGATCCGCGGACTCGCGGACGAACGCGTCCGGACCATCAGGGCTCTCGAGTGACGTCGCCATCGGGGGGAGGGCTCCAGCTGGGCCCGAGCGTTGCCGCCCTGGCCGACTCCTACTATGTTTAACGCTCGTTCAATTCAATGGCAACCCGCATTCGCGCAGGATTTCGCCTTTCGATGCCCCCCTCCGCCCTTCAGGAAGGTTCTCGGCTGCTCGACGCCCTGCGCGGCGTCGTCGGTGCGCGCCACGTCCTGACCTCCGAGTCCCGTACGCGCTTCTATCGGCAAGGGATCAAAGTGGGGGGCGGCGAGGCGCTCGCGGTCGTCCTGCCGCAGACGCCCATCGAAATGTGGCGGGCCCTGGAAGTCTGCGTCGCGGCCGACGTGATCATCCTGATGCAGGCCGCCAACACCGGCGTGACGGGAGGCTCGACGCCCGACGGCGCCGACTACGACCGGCCCATCGTCATCATCAACACGCTCGCGATCGACGACATCGTGCTCCTGAACGGTGGCGCCCAGGCCCTCGCGTTCGCTGGCGCCACGCTCTATCAGCTCGAGGATCGACTCGCGCCGATCCATCGCACGCCCCACAGCGTGATCGGCTCGTCGTGCATCGGAGCCTCGATCGTCGGCGGGATCTGCAACAACTCGGGGGGCAATCTCGTCAACCGCGGTCCCGCCTACACCGAGCTCTCTCTCTTCGCACAAAAGGGTGAAGACGGAGCGCTCCGCCTGGTGAATCACCTCGGGATCGAGCTCGGCGAGAAGCCCGAGGAGATCCTCGCGAACCTCGAGGCGCGGCGGTTCGATCCAGAGGCGGTGCCCGACGGTCCCGGTCAGGCCTCGGACCGGGAGTACGAAGGGCGGGTACGCGAGATCGATTCCGATTCGCCGGCTCGCTTCAATGCTGATCCGCGAAGACTCCACGAAGCGAGCGGGTGCGCAGGCAAGGTCGCGGTCTTCGCCGTCCGCGTCGATACGTTCGCCGAGCCCGAGCAGGAGCGCGTGTTCTACGTCGGGACCAACGACCCGACGGAGCTGACCGCACTTCGCAGGCACATCCTCGAGAACTTCGACGAGCTGCCCGAGATGGGCGAGTACATCCACCGCAGCTATTTCGACGCTTCCGATCGTTACTGCAAGGACACCTTCCTCTTCCTGAGCTTCTTCCACCCGTCGCTGCTTCCGAAGCTCTTCGCCTGGAAGGCTCGGGTGGACGCCTTCTTCGCGAATATTCCCTTCGCGCCGCGCAATGTCTCGGATCGGGTGCTGCAGGTCTTCGCGAATCTCATGCCGGACCATCTCCCGAAGCGATTGCGCGACTACCGGGACCGCTTCGAGCACATGCTGATGCTCAAGGCGAACGACGCCGTGATCGGGCCGACCGAGCGGCTCTTGCGTGAGTTCTTCGGCGACTCCCCGGGCGGAGAATGGTTCGCATGCACGGAGGCGGAGGGCGAGAAGGCGCTGCTCCACCGCTTCGTCGCCGGCGGGGCGTCCGGTCGCGCCGCGATCGTGCACGCCAATGAGGTCGAGGGACTCATGCCCCTCGACATCGCGCTCCGGCGCAACGACGACGAGTGGCACCTGGCCCTCTCTCCGGACGTCGAGTCTCAGCTCGCGGGCCCGTACGTGCTCGCCCACTTCTTCTGTCACGTCTTCCATTGGGACTTCGTCGTAAAGAAGGGCGTCGACATCGAAGCGCTCAAGGCGAGGGTGCTCCGATCGCTCGACGAGCGCGGTGCCCAATACCCGGCGGAGCACAACGTGGGGCACCTCTATTCGGCGGAGCCCGCCCTGGTCGACCACTACCGTTCGCTCGACCCCTCGAACGCGTTCAACCCGGGCGTCGGACGGACCTCCAGAAAGCGCGATTACGCATAGCGTGCGCACCCGGTGCGTGACGCGAGAGGAACAACGATGGCGATCGACGAGAACACCCGCGTGTTGGTCACGGGCGCTTCGAGCGGAATCGGAGAGGCCTGTGCCCGCGCATTTCGCGCGAAGGGCGCGGTCGTCCACGCTGCAGCGCGGCGCGAGGAACGCCTCGAGCAGCTCGCGAGCGAGACCGGCTGTATTCCCCACGCCCTCGACGTGCGCGATCGCAAGGCGGTGGCGGCCTTCGGGGAGAGCCACGCCGTCGACGTGCTCGTGAACAACGCGGGACTCGGTCGGGCGCTGGGCGCCATCTGGGAAGCCAGCCTCGAAGACATCGAGATGACCGTGGACACGAACGTGACCGCGGCGATCCAGATGATCTGTTCCGTCCTGCCCGGGATGATCGAGCGCGGCGAGGGGCATATCGTGAACATGAGCTCGGTCCTCGCGCTCTACCCGGCACCTGCGGCGCTCTACGGAACCACGAAGGGCGCGATGCACAAGCTCTCGCGCGATCTTCGACACGAGCTCCAGGGGACCGGCGTTCGGGTGACCGAGATCAACCCGGGTCGCGTGATCAGCGAGTTCTACGACGTCGCGATCGATGACGAGGAACAGCGAGCGAAGACGACGGACACGAAGTCCGAGGAGCTGACGGCCGCGGACATCGCTAACGCGGTCGTCTACTGCTGCGACGCCCCGTGGCGCGTGAACATCAGCCAGCTGGAGATCCTGCCGACGGAGCAGACGTATGGCGGCGCGCAGTTCGTGCCCTTCGCGGGGCGCGGACGAGCGAACGGGGGAGAGCGCGCATGACGTACGCGATCTACGGGGGCCTGGCCGTCGCTAGCTCGCGGAGGCGCCGATCCGTTCGAAGACGGGCGGCCGCTTCTCCTGGAAGGACTTCACACCTTCCCTGAGGTCGGGCCCGGCGAAACACTCCTGCATGAGGGCGAAGGACGTGTCCGTCGCCTCGCCGAAGCGGTTCTCCATGTCGGCGTAGACCTGGCGCTTCATCTTTGCGAGGGAGTTCGGTGCGCAGCTCGCACCCATCGTCCGCGCGTACTCCATGACCTTCGCCATGAACTCGTCCTCGGGGAACGTCTTGTTCACGAGTCCGATCCGCTCGGCCTCCGCGCCATCGACGACCCGCGACGAGAGCAGCAGATCCATCGCGTGCGCCTGGCCGACCAGCCGCGACAGGAGCCAGCTCGTGCCGAATTCGGCGATCAATCCCATCGGCGCATAGCGCGTCGTGAAGATCGCGCTCGAGGACGCGAAGCGGAGGTCGCAGCCGAGTACGATCGCCATGGCCATGCCCGCGCAGGCGCCGTTCACCGCCGCGATCACGGGCTTCCGGATCGACATCGGAAACGTGTAGACGCCCCGGAGAGAAGGATCGACGTCGGGGTCGCCGGGGTCCACGTCGAGTCCCCAGTCCGCGCCGAGGCCCGACGGGTCGAGCGACTTCGGCGGGTCGAGGTCGTCGACGTCACCGCCGGAGCAGAAGCCCTTGCCTGCGCCCGTCAAGACGATGACGACGACGGCCGGGTCGGCTTCGGCGCGGGCGAGGGCATGGCGAACTTCCGTCGCCATCCGGGTCGTCCAGGCGTTGCGTCGCTCTGGCCGGTCGAGCGTGATCGTCGCGACCGGGTCGTCGACTTCGTAGAGGATCTGTTCGTAGGCGGAGGGCGGGGGACCCACTGGGGCGAGGGCATCGGTCGTCACGGCGATGGACTCCGGTGGCTGGGACTAGCCGAGGTTGCGTGCGAAGAGGGAAAAGAGCCGGGACCAGTGGCGCTCGGCGGCGGGCTTGTCGAACGCGCCACCTCGGGTCGGGAAGGCGAAGCCGTGCAGCGTGCCCGGGTACCACTCGACCCGCCCGTTCGCGCCACTCTCGGTGAGCGTCGCCTCCGCGCGATCGACCATCTCCTTCGGTGCGTGGTCGTCGTTCTCCGCGGCGGCGATGTAGACCTCGCCTTCGATCTTGCCGAAGCCGAGATGCGGCGAGTCGTCGGCGTCGGTCGCGAGGGCGACGCCGTAGAGGGACGCCGCGCAACGGATGCGACCGGCGTGGGCCGCTGCGACCGAGAGCGCGAAGGGACCGCTCATGCAGTAACCGAGGCAGCCGATGCGCGAGGCGTCCGCTTCGGTTGCCGCGTCCACGTGGTCGAAGAGCGCGCGGGTGTCGTCGCAGATCATGGCGTTCGAGAGCTGGCCCATCAGCCCGAACATCTCGTCGAGATTCGAGTTGCCCTCGAAGTCGAGGATGAAGTCCGGATTCGAGCGGTAGTAGAGATTCGGGAGCGCCACGTAGTAGCCGGCGGTCGCGATCCGGCGGGCCATGTCCCGGAGCTCTTCGCGCATGCCTGGCGCGTCCATGTAGAAGAGGACGACGGGAAAGGGGCCGCCCTCGTCCGGGCAGGTCGTGAAGGTCGGCAGGGTGCCGTCCTGCGTCGAGAGTCCGACTTCCGCTTCGATCATGGAGGGTCCTTGGCTGTGCAGGGTTGGGAAGGTGAACGCGGGAAAAGAGTGTAACCTACTGGCTCGCTCCGCGGACTCGTCGTCCCGGTCGTCGTCCGGTGCTCGAATGCCCTTTCCGGTCCTTCTCCTCTGCTTCGTGCTCTCGGGCTTCGCGGCGCTGCTCTACGAGACTGTCTGGGCGCGCCAGTTCGCCGTCGTGTTCGGGTCGGGGGAGCTCGCCTCGGTCTCGATCCTCGCGGCCTACATGGGTGGGCTCGCGGTCGGGTCGTCACTCGCGAGCCGGGCGGCGTCGCGCATCGAGCGGCCGCTCCTCGCCTACGGCGTCCTCGAGGGAGTGATTGCACTCGGGGCGCTGGCCGTCCCGCTCGGGATCACGGCCGTCAACGTCGTCTACACGGCGCTCTTCGGCGGCCTGCCGGAGCTGCCCACCGACGCGTCGACGTCTTCTTCGTTGTTCAACGTGGTGTCATCGTTCCTCGTCGTCCTGCCGTGCACGGCGGCGATGGGGGCGACGCTTCCGCTGCTCGTGCGGCATGCGGTCGCGCGCGACGACGAGATCGGCGTTCGGACCGGAACCCTCTATGCGGCGAATACCGTAGGCGCGATCGCGGGTGCGCTCGCCGCAGGGCTCTGGCTGATGCCGGCGTTCGGTCTTCAGACGACGGTGCGCGCGGGGATCGCGGTGAACCTCTTCGTCTTCGCGATCGTCGCGTTCGTTTCGCGCGGACGTCCGGAGGGTGTTCCATCGGAGTCCGACGCCGCGCGTGACGGGCCGCGGTGGCATTGGGTCGAGCTCGCGATGCTCGTGTCCGGGGCGATCTCTTTCACCCACGAGGCGATCTGGATTCGGCTGCTCGGCTTCGTCCTCGGTGGGAGCACCGCGGCGTTCGCGACGATGCTCGCCGGCTTTCTCGCGGGCATCGCCCTCGGCAGTGCGGCGAGCGCCCGCTTCGCGACCGACCGTGCGCGTGCACGGCTGGGATTCATCGTTTCCCAGCTCGGGGCGGCGGTCACCGGTCGCGCCGTCTTCGAGCTCGCGGAGCCCCTGGTCGAGGCGGCGTCTGCTGGCGCCGGCGAGCCCGCGATCGCGGCGGGACTCGCGGCGCTCACGATGCTCCCGCTCACGCTCTGTCTCGGGGCCACGTTCCCCTTCGCCGTGCGCATTCTCGCCGCCGGGGCGGCGAGCGCGTCGCGTGCGTCCGCGCGTGTCTACGCGTGGAATACGGTCGGCTCGATCGCCGGCTCGATCGGCTCGGCGTTCGTGCTCTTGCCGACGTTCGGTCTGATCGGCACCGTCGAGGTCGCGACCTTCGGATCGCTCTCGATCGCCGGGTTCGCGGCGATCGTCGAGGCTCCCCGACCTCGCCGGGCAATCAGCCTCGCAGCGCTCGTGCTCGTCGCCGGTCTCGTCGTCCGGCCCGAACCGCCCTGGACCCTTCTGCGGCATTCGGTCGTGGCCGGCGGACCGCTGCCGGGCGAGGTGACCTACTACGGGGTCGGACGATCCGGCACCGTGCTGCTCTTCGATCAGGGGCCGGTCTGGCTCCTCGCTGCGAACGGCCGGCCGGAGGCCTCGATCGCGCGACCCGAGATGCCGCCGGCAGGCTCGTCGCTCTCTCGCTGGCTCGCGATGGTGCCCGTACTGCTGCGTCCCGAGACCGAGCGGATGCTCGTGATCGGCCTCGGTGGCGGACAGACCCTCGCCGCGGTCCCACGCTCGGTCGACCAGGTCGACGTGATCGAGCTCGAGGAGGAGATCGTCCGCGCGAATCGCGCCGTCGCAGCGCGCGCCGCAGAAGACCCCTTCGCCGATCCGCGTGTCGGGTTTCACGTGGGCGACGCGCGCGGGCTCCTGCGCCTGACAGGGCGGACCTGGGACGCGATCGTGTCCCAGCCGAGCCATCCCTGGTCGTCCGGTGCGTCCCACTTGTACACGCGCGAGTTCTTTTCCCTGGTGAAGGAGCGGCTCACGGCGGATGGCGTGTTCGTCCAGTGGATCGGGCTGCCCTTCGCCGACGAGGCATTGGTGCGAACGCTCGTCGCGACCCTCGCATCCGTCTACGACCACGTCGAGCTCTATCGGCCCAACACCGGATCCCTGCTCTTCGTCGCGTCGGACGCGAGCCTCGATCCGTTCGTCTCTGCGGATCGCGCGATCCGCGCGGACCCAGACACGTTCGGGCTCGAGGGAATCGACGGTCCGGAGGAGTGGATCGCCGCGCGCATCCTGGCGTCGGCGGATGCGGATCGACTCGCGGGCGGCGCGACGATCAACACCGACGACACGAACGTCCTCGTCGGGACCGGTCCACACGCGACCGAGCTCGCCTGGTTCGACGCGTTGGTCGAGCCGCTCGATCCATTGCATCGCGGGGGCGCGCACCTCGATCCGGTCCGCCTCGCGCGGCGTCGCCTCGTACTTGGCGATCGTCGGGGCGCTTCGCGGGTCGCCGACGGATCGCGCGCCGAGATGGCGGCCGCCGCCGGCTGGCTTGCCCTCGACGCGGAACGCCGCGCCGAGGCGAAGAAGCTTTTCGAGGCGGCGCTGTCGGTCGACCCGGGCGTGGCGAGTGCGCGCCAGGGCGCCGCGCTCACAGGTCTCGCGCTTCAGGGCGACGTCGATCCGGCTCTTCTCGACCTCGAGATTGCCAGCCAGGCGGCCGCGCGGCTCGACTGGGACACGGTCGCTGGACTCGACGCGTCCCTCGCAACGTGGGCCCCGGGCGACGCGGCCTTCGTCGACGCCCTCCGCCTTCGGGTCGAATGGCGAATCGCGTCGTCGAACCCGCGAGACGGCGAAGCGGCCCTTGCGCTCGTCGACGCGGCCCTCGCGCGACGACCGACGCCCTACGACTATCTCCTGCGGGTCCATGCCGCGCGGCTCGCCGGTCTTCCGAAGACCGCGCGTGCGACCGTGCAGGTGCTCGAGGCGCAGCCGGGGCCGGCCGCGGCGCGTTATGCCGCGGCGGCCCGGGCCCTTCTCGGCGACGCTCGAGGCGGGTGAACGATCAGGGGCGCGGCGGCTTCTCGCCGGCGAGGATCGCCTTCATCTGGGGCGGAAGGATGTCGGCGCGACCGTGGTCGGAAGCGCGGACGACCTTGTTGGTGATCGTGCCGAGGCCCTCGATCGTCGTCTTGATGACATCGCCGTCCTTGAGCAGCTTGTTCTGGAAGAGGCCGACGCCGCCCGGCGTGCCCGTGAAGATCACGTCGCCCGGGAGCAGCGTGAGGATGCCGGACAGGTACGAGACGAGGGTCGGCACGTCGAAGATCAGGTCGCCGGTGTCGTCCTTCTGGCGGACCTCGCCGTTGATCTCGCAGGTGAGCAGCATGCCGTTGCGATTCGGCAGCTCGTCCGGGGACACCAGGACGGGGCCGATCGGACCGTAGGTGTCGAAGGACTTGCCGAGGTTGAACTGCGGCGGCGCCGACGTGAACTGAGCGGGGCGGTCCGAGATGTCCTGGCCGACGCAGAGCCCGGCGACGTGGTCCCAGGCATCGGCGACGGACACGTCCTTCGCGGTCTTGCCGATGATCGCGACCAGCTCCGCCTCGTAGTCGACGTAATCGCTGCGGATCTGCACGTCCGCGTCCGGGGCGGCGATGCAGGACGGGAACTTGGCGAAGACGAGCGGCGCTTCGGGGATCGGCAGGCCGCCTTCTTCCGCGTGATTGCGGTAGTTGAGGCCGATGCCGAATGAATTCGCGGGGCGCGGAGAGGGCGCGTCGAGGTTCGCGTCCGCGAGCTTGCCGGTCGGCGTCTGGCCCGCGAGTCCGGCGGCGATGGCGGAAAGCTGGTCGCTGGCGGCGATCGCAGCCATCGGATCGCTTCCGAGCTTTCCGCCGGAGGCCTTCTCCAGGTCGTAGTAGTCGTCGCCGACGACGAGCGCGGCGCGGCCGTCGACGTTCGCGAGTCGGAATCCCATGTGTTCGTGCCTCCTGGACCTCCTGCACGGAGGCATAGATTCAGTGGCACCCACTCTAGCCACTTTCGCGTCGCTGAGGGTCTCCTCGAGAAAATCCCCGAAGGGCAAGGTCTGACGTAGACGAGACGATCCTGAACGGCGTCCTACGCGGCCCCGGCATTTTCTACAGACAGCCGGGGCATGGAATGCAACACTACGCGCGATGGCCGATTTCGTAATAGAGCATCCTGAACCAACGAATTCGCATCGGCCCTGGGCCGACGAAGGGATGCTTCTCCCCGTCGAAGGGGGCGCCGGATGAGCGCGGACGACGTGCGTGGAGCGGCGGGCCGTCCAGACCGCCGGGCGCAGAAGCGCGCAGCCGAGGTGGTTTCGGAAATCGAGTCCGACATCATGGCGCGCGGCTGGCCGGTCGGAGAGGTGATCGGCACCGTCTCCGATCTGATCGATCGATACGGCGTGAGCCGCGCGGTCATCCGAGAGGCGATTGGTCTGCTCGAACACAAGATGATCGTCAAGATGCGACACGGTCCCGGTGGTGGCGTCGAGGTGCGCGCCCCGGTGGCCGATGCGGTGATCGGTGCGATCAGCACCTACCTCGAATTCTCTGGCGTGACGAACCGTGAGCTCGCCGAGCTGCGACACCTGCTCGTCGGTCTCGCCGCGCGCCTCGCGACGGAACGGATCGACGAGGCCGGGGTCGCGCGATTGCGCCGCGTCCTCGACGACGAGCAGAAGGGGATGCAGGAAGGCGCGAGCGCCGTCGCCCGTCAGCTCGACTTCTACGTCTGCGTGGCCGAGCTCTCGGGCAACCCGGCGCTGCCGCTCTTCTGGAGCGTTCTGATGCAGCGCCTCGTGCGGCCGATGATCGCGCACGACCCGGGTCCCGAAGAGATCGCGAGCATGCACGTGGCTCACGATCAGGTCGTTCGAGCGGTCGTTTCGGGGGACGCGAGCCGAGCCGAGTCGGTGATGCGTGAGCACCTGGCCGAGCGATACGAAGGCGTGGTCGCGCCGATCGAGATCGAGGGGCAGCACGAGCAGCCGTACTTCCGCGACGATGAGCTGGACGCCTTCGGCTTCTCCTTCGTGCTGGCGAACGCGTCGCCTCGGGAGAAGTTGCCCGCGCGCGTCGCGCGCGAGATCAAGGACCTCATCCTCGAAGGCTCGCTCGCCGCGGGCGAAGTGATCGGCATGGAAGGTGACCTCCTGGAGCGCTTCGGCGTGAGCCGGAGCGTCTTCCGCGAGGCCGTGCGCATCGTCGAGTTCTACGGCCTGGCGGAGATGCGCCGCGGCCCACGCGGTGGGCTGACGGTCTCCACGCCCCACGCCGAGACGATGGAAGAGGCGGTGATCTCCTACCTCGAGTTCATGGGCATCGAGCTCCATCACCTGCTCGAAGTCCGAGTCGCCATCGAGCTGATGAACGTCGAGTGGACGATCGAGCGGACGCGCGATGGGCTCGACGAGTTGAGCGACATCGTCGAGCGAGAGCGTGTCGGCGCCGTGCCGAGCCGGCAGTTCGCACTGCACGAGCTGCTCTCGCGTCTCTCGGGCAATCGGGCCTCTGCGCTGCTGACGAACGTGCTGTCGAGGATGATCGATCGGCAGGTCGACATGCAGACGCTGCCGCCGAACTCGTCGCCGGATGAGGGCGCTGCGATCAACGCTCGGGGGCATGCCGAGCATGTCGCGATCGTGGAAGCCGTCCTCGCGGGTGACGTCGCGCTCGCCCGGCATCGCATGCTTCGGCACCTCGAGTTCATCTCGACCGCGTTCGATCGGCTCGCGCGGGTACAGTCCAGCTCCGACTGACCCGGCCGTGCGCGACGCGCCTCGCGCCTCGCATCTCGTGTTACGTGAAGGGGAGACACCATGGATCGCGCCGAATTCGACGCGCTCGTCGCCGCAACGAACGCCGACCTGGTCGACCCGAAACGCAATCGAGACATCGATTGGAGCGACGGTTCGGGTGCGGCTGGCCTGCCGCGCTTCGAGGTCTACCACGCGGCCCCGTCGCTCTGCTCTCACAAGGTGCGCATGACCCTCGGCGAGCAAGGCCTGCCTTGGCGTTCGCACGACATGCAGATCATGCCTCGGCCCGGAACGCGACCCGAGAATTACGCGCCGGCGTTCGTTCGGTTGCGGCTGGCGGGGGCGCCGACGGGAACGCTCGTCGACGAGTACACGGGGCGCTCCTCCGTGGACACCGAAGGGTACGATCCGGCCGTCGTGCCTCTGCTGGTCGATCACGAGGCGGGCGAGGTCGTCGGCGACTCCTCTCGCATCTGTGACTACCTCGTGCGCAACGCCGGGACTGGCCCCGACCTGCGTCCCGCGGACCTCTCGGACGAGATCGACGAGCTGATCGCGATCGTCGATCGCGCGCCGCACGTGGCGCTCCTCTACGGTGCGAATCCCGACGGCGACCATCGGCCCGACGGCATCCAGAAGAACATGCCGGGAGTCCACGCGAGGAAGGTCGCGGCGGTCGAGGGGGCGATGGCGGAAGCCGGCGACGACGAGGCGCTGCAGGCGGCCTATCGCGCGAAGATCGCGAAGGAGCAGTCCGCCGGACGCTTCGTCGCGAAGCCCGATTCGATGGGCACGATCGTCGGGCAGATGAAGGAAGGCGTCGACGCGCTCGAGGCCCGGATGGCGAAGCATGGCGGACAGTGGACCGCCGGCGATCGGTTCACGCTCGCGGACATCGTCTGGGCCGCGAGTCTCTTCCGCATGCGTTGGATCGGCGTCGGAGGGATCTTCGACGCGGAGAGCGAATGCCCCCGCGTCTTCGACCTCGCGGAGCGACTCTTCGCGCGGCCGACGTTCCGCGCGGCGATCTTCGAATGGCCGACCTCGTACGGCCCGTCGCCCCACGTTCCGGAGATGGCCACGCCAGAGTGGGCGGAGAATTTCCTGCCTCAGCTGGTGCGCGAGTAGCGCCGCTTCGGGGCGCGTACGGGGGATCGGCATGAAGGCGCTCAAGATCATCGGCGCAGCGTTCGCGGTTCTACTCGTCGGATTCGGTCACCCGGATCTCGGGGCAGGGAGTGCGCCGCCCGAGGACGTCTGGCTCTTTCGAGTCGGTCCGCGTTAGGCGGAACGGATCAGAAGCCGGCCAGCCGACGCAGGGACTTCCCGGTCAGCCGCGCCTTCAGCTGGACGAGGCCGCTGATCACCTTGAGCGGCGGCGGCTGCGCGACCTCCCGGGTGAACTCCGGTCTCGCCATCAGGCCCGCGTGCCACGCGCCGAGCCGCGGGTGGAGCTCCGCCAGGGGATAGCCGACCGAGACGACGCGACTCGCGTAGATGAACCAGGCGATGTCGACGAGGGAGAGGTCGGCGCCGAGCAGGTAGGGGTGGTTCGCGAGGCGTAGCTCGAAGTCGTCGAAGTGGCGTCGGAACACGCCGGCGGATGCGCGGACGGCTTCATCTTCCACGCCTCGACGCGCGAAGTTCTCGTGGTAGTCGATCTCGCGCTGGAGGTCGGGGTCGGGCTCGCCGTTCACGGTGCCCGTGCTCTCGGTGCGCATCGCCTCGATCTCTGCCGGCGTCTTCGCGAGCACGCGTCGCGGTGCGACGTAGCGCATCGTGAGATTTCGCAGATCGAGGTGGATCGAGTTCTCCTCGAAGAGGAGCTTCTCGATCTCCTGCTCCATCCCGATCGGGATCAGCCTCGGGCCGTCGAAGTGCTCGTCCACATAAGTGAGGATGTCGTTGCTCTCGATGTGGACGGCGCCGTCGTGCACCAGCACCGGGACGAGGCCCCGGGGATTGATGCCGAGGAACCACGGCGTGCAGTTCTCGCGGCCTCGGGCGAGATCGATGGGGTGGGACGTCCAGTCCACGCCCTTGAGCGCGAGGAAGATCCGGACCTTCTGCGAGCAGGACGAGCCCTGGAAATGCAGGAGATGAACGCCCTTCCAGGTGAGGACTTCACGAGTGCGGATGTCTTCGTCGGCCAGCTGGACCATGCTCTGCTCCTCCTGCGGGCCGATTCGGACGCCGTTCAGCGCGCTTGCCCGCAGCGAATCGAAAGAGTATAACCTTTTTTAGCCGTCAGGCCGCAGGCGCCGACGGGGAGGCCGCATCGCGAATGCTCAGGAGAATCGGGCTCTTACTGGTCGCCGTCATCGTCTTCGTCGTCGTCGCGATCGTATTCATCGGACGCGGCGGGCTCGGGTCGGACGAGGTCGCTGGGCAGGTCGCGGACGACCGCCGACCGGTCGCAGAAGTCGGCGCGCGGGTCGCTGCGCAGGGCCGCGCGGCGAGCAGCGTCGGTGCGGACGCTTCGAGCCAGATCCTCTTCGGCGACTTCCACGTCCATACGACCTTCTCGACGGACGCGTTCGGCATCAGCCTGCCGATCCTCGGCGGACAGGGAAGCCATCCGCCGGCCGATGCGTGCGATTTCGCGCGCCACTGCTCGCAGCTCGACTTCTTCTCGATCAACGACCATGCGGAGGGACTTTCGCCGCGGATGTGGAGCGAGACGATCGACTCGATCCGGCGCTGTGCCGAGGTCGGCCAACACGCGGAGCTGCCCGACACGGTGCCCTTCCTCGGCTGGGAGTGGACGCAGATCGGCGCGACCGTCGACACGCACTTCGGCCATCGCAACGTGATCCTGCCCTCGCTCGAGGATGACGCGATCCCGACGCGACCGATCGCGTCGGAGGCGACGGCCGGCCCACCGCTGATCGGCCGCGCGATCCTCGCCGCGACGGGCGGCCATCCGCGCTTCCACGAATTCGCGCGCTATTGGACGGAGCTCGGTGACCGCACGATCTGTTCCGAAGGCGTGCCCGTGCGCGATCTGCCCGCAGACTGCGTCGAGATCGCGCCCACGCCGAAGGAGCTCTTCGCCAAGCTCCACGACTGGGATCTCGACACAGTCGTGATCCCGCACGGGACGGCCTGGGGCAACTACACGCCGCAGGGTACGAGCTGGGACAAGCAGCTCCAGGACGACTACTTCGATGCGGACCAGCAGCGGCTGGTCGAGATCTACTCGGGGCACGGCGCGTCCGAGGTCTACCGCGACTGGCGCGCGGTGATCCGGGCCGCGGATGGCAGCTTCGACTGTCCGATCCCCACCGCGGACTACCTGCCGCAGTGCTGGCAGGCCGGTGAGATCATCAAGGAGCGCTGTCTCGCCGACGGAATCCATCCGGAAGCGTGTCACGCGCGGGCGGCCGAAGCGCGGAAGCTGGCGGCGAACGCCGGCGCGCTGCCGCAATACGTCGTCGGCAAGTCCGAGCCGGATCAATGGAAGGACGGGGGCCAGTGTCGCGACTGCTTCCAGCCCGCCTATCACCTCCGTCCCATGAACACGACCCAGTACATGCTCGCCCGCGGACAGTTCGACGACGTCGAAGAGGGCGGAGAACCGCGCCACATGCAGGTGGGATTCATCGGTTCGAGCGACACGCACACCGCACGCGCCGGCTCGGGCTACAAGGAAGTCCATCGCCCGGGAATGTCCGATTCGATGGCGCAGAAGGGGGAGCCGCGACCGCAGATGCCGGGCGCCCCGACCGAGACCGAGGAATTGTCGGTCCCGCGGGCTGCGCCGGTCCAGCCGGCCAGCATCGCGACCGCCGAGGCCGAGCGATTCGGCTCGTATCTCTACACAGGCGGATTGATCGCCGTTCACGCAGACGGTCGGGATCGCGCATCGATCTGGGACTCGGTGAAGTCGCGCCGGGTCTACGCGACGTCCGGTCCGCGGATCCTGCTCTGGTTCGATCTCGTCGACGGCGACGGCGCCGTCCGTGCGCCGATGGGCGGGGAGGTCGAGCTCGCAGAGACGCCGCGCTTCGAGGTGCGCGCGATGGGCTCCTTCGAGCAGAAGCCCGGCTGTCCCGACGATTCACTCCTGCCGCAGGACGAGCTCGAACGGCTCTGCATGGGCGAGTGCTATCACCCGGGCGACGCTCGCCGACCCCTCGATCGAATCGAGGTCGTGCGCGTGCGGCCCCAGACGTCGCCGGACGAGCCGATCGGATCGCTGATCGACGACCCGTGGCAGGTCTTCGACTGCGAAGGGAGCGTCGACGGCTGCTCTGCGACCTTCGAGGATCCCGACTACCTCGGCCTCGGGCGCGACACGGTCTATTACGTGCGTGCGATCGAGGCGCCGTCGCCCGCGGTGAACGCGCTCGGAATCCGGGTCGAGGATGGCGAGACCCTTCGGTGTCCCGAAGACTTTCCGACGAACGACTGCCTCGGGACCGATCAGGCGCGTGCGTGGTCGTCGCCCATTTTCGTCGAAGTACCCGATTCGATGCGCGCCGGCGTTCGCAGCGAAGCCAGCCATCGCGACGCGCTCGCGTCACGCTGACAGGAGCCCCCCCATGGACAAGGCCGAACTCGAGACACTCGTCACGGAAGCCAACCGCGACTTCACGAATAAACGACGGAATCGGATCGTCGCTCCGGTCGGGCAGACCCCGCCGGCGACGCGTCCGCGCTTCGAGCTCTACCACGCAGCGCCCTCACTCTGTTCCTACAAGGTGCGCTTCACGCTCGCCGAGAAGGGTCTGCCCTTCCTGTCCCATGACCTCGACATCATGTGCAACAACGAGCGGGCGGTGCCCCAGTGCTACCGGCCCGCGTACATGCGCCTTCGCATGGCGGGCGCGCCGGGGGCAGAGCTGGTCGGGGGCTACACCGGGCGTTCCGCCGTGGAGACCGAAGGATTCGACCCCGCGGTGGTGCCGACCCTCGTCGATCATGACGAGGGCCGGGTCGTCGTCGACTCCGCGCGCATCTGCGAGTACGTCAACGATCACGTCGGCAGCGGTCCCGACCTGCGGCCGAGCGATCTGTCGGAGCAGATCGACGAACACCTCCGGATCGTCGACCAGGCTCCGCATGTGGCGTTGCTCTACGGCGAGAACCCGGACGGTGACTTCCGCCCCGGCGGACTGCGGGCGGCGATCACGGGTGTGCACGCGCGCAAGGCCGTCGCCCTGGACAGGATGGCCGCGCTCGTCCCCGACGACGAGGCACTCCAGGCCGCCTATGTCGCAAAGAAGAAGAAGGAAGCCGCGGCCGCGGAGTTCATCGGGACCGCCGATTCGATGGGCACGATCGTGGGGCAGATGAAGGAAGGCGTCGTCGCACTCGAGGAGCGCCTCGAGAAGCACGGGGGCGACTTCGCGTGCGGTGATCGCTTCACGCTCGCCGATGTCGTCTGGGGGGCGAGCCTCTTCCGCATGAAGTGGATCGGAATCGGTCATCTCTTCGCGCCGGACAGCGAATGTCCCCGCGTGGCCCGCTACTCCGAGCGCATCTTCGAGCGACCCGCATGTCAGCAGACGGTGATCTGGTGGCTGGGCGCGCATGCGCCGTCGCCGCACATCCCGGAGATGAACACGATCGGCTTCACGCTCAAGTTCTTGCGGTACGTGTTCCTGCCGTTCTAGACGTCGACCGCGTCCTCGTCAGTCGAGATCCGCCATCGTGGCCATGAGGCGAAGCAGCTCCCGGGCGACATCGGGCTGGCGGCGACCGAGGCCGCAGGAGCAGGCGATGTCGACGGGCCCACCGCGCACGTCTTCGATCGTGCGGAGCAGCTCGGCGTTCTGCGCTTCGCTGAGGCGCTCGTGGACGAATCCCGCGACGAAGCGCGTTCCGGCCGGGAGCACCACGTCTCGGAGGGGCTCATAGATCGAGCGGTCGAGGCTCGGCGGGGTGGCCGCCTCGGCGAGCGGAAAGTGGACGTATTCGAGCTTGCGGCCCTGCGGCCATCGCTCGAGCAGCGCCTTCGAGAAGTCGACCAACATCCGCTCGACGTTCAGGCGCATCACCGCTTCGTTGTTCAGGTCCCCGCAGCAGAGATGGAGTCCGACGCGCGTTCCGGTCGGGAAGCGCTCGATCAGGCTGGTCACGAAGCCGGCCGGCAACCCGATCGCGAAGCGCGGCAGCTGCCCCGCCATCATCATCTCGAACGGCACCTCGACCTGGACGACGACGTCGTCGCCGCCGACCTCGACGATCTCAGCGACCTCCTGCGCGAGTCGCTCGTCGTGGGCCTTTCGGTATCGCAGGCCGCGTAGGGGGCCGAGGGCGTAGAGGCTGATCGCGTTGCCAGTGGGGATTCCGACCTCGAAGGGGACGGCGTCGGCGCCGGCTTCCTTTCGCAGCTGTTGGAAGATCGGGTAGCTCGATCGGAAGAATCGCGCGTAGCCGAAGTCCATGTGCGCAGCGAGATCACGTGGGGCGTGACTGGGACGGATCTTCCAGCGTGCGTCTCGGCCGACCTCGAAGCCGCGCTCATTGAGCTCGGGCGTCTCCTCGACGTGGTAGGCGCCGCTCTCGATGTTTCCGACGAGGGCGGTGTGGATCCACGACTGACGGTGTCCGTCGGGATGCTCCTCGCTCTTCTCGCCGATTTCGCCGTCGGGGAGGGCGAGCAGTCGGTCGCCGAGGGTGCCGAGCGCGATCTTCATCGCCTCGGCCTCGCTGTCGAAGGGCATGCTGCCGATCAGGAGCGCGCTGCGTCTCGTCATGACGATCTCCGATGAGGTGGGGTTGAGAGTGTCACCTTCTGAGGACTCGCCGCCGCAAGTCCCACGCGCCACGCCATGCCGTCTGTCGGAAGCATTCTAGACGGCGTGCACGTGGCGCATGGCTCGTGTCGGTCTAATTTAGTGTAACCTATTTGAACATCGAACGGAGGATGCGCGGATGAACAAGGTCTTCATCGCAGGCGGGACCGGGATGCTCGGTGCGAACGCGGCTCGCGCGCTCGCCGCCGCAGGCACCGAGGTGGTCGTGTCGACGCGCAAGGAGGTCGACCCCGTCGGCGCACGGCTGGCGGAGGAGAGCGCGCTGATCTCGGTCGAGCGCGTCGACCTTCGTGACCTCGCCGAAGTCGAGGCCGTGTTCGCGCGCCACGACTTCGAGGGCGTGGTGATGGCGATTCATACCCACCAATACGCGCGCACCCGCGACGAGAACAACCAGATCTACCCGATCACGATCCATTGCCTCGAGACGGCACGGAAGCGCGGGGTGCGGCGCGTCGCGATCGGTGGATCGATGGCGGTCTACGGCGGGCCCTTCCGCCCTTCCAGGAGTCGACGCTCTTTCCGCCCGAGGTGAGGGCCGAGTCTGCGGCCGACGAAGCCGTCATGCTGAAGTTCGAGGTCGCGACGAAGCGCGCTCTCGAGATCATCGCCCTCGACTACGGCACGGATTTCCAGATGGGGCTCTCGGTTCCACCCGGAGTCGACAAGCCGGAGCCGCACGAGCTCGAAGTCGTCATCTTGCGGGCCCCCATGATGTTCGGACCCGGCTACCAGGCGCTCGGGAGTCCGATCGGGATCGCGGCGCACGTGGCCGCCGGAAGGCTGCCGAGCTTCACCGACCGCGTCGCCTACGGAGGCGTGCCGCCGCAGGAACTCTGGAGGGCCGTCGGTGGGTTGCCCACCAACTACGTGAAGGACAATGCGAGCTGCATCCAGATCGCATTGTCCGCCGAGACGCTGCCGCACTCGATCTACAACATCAGCAGCGGCTTCGAAGGCGGCGCTCGGGCGCAACTCGAGGCACTGCTCGCCGTCGCGCCGGACTGCGCGGAGCGGCTCGGTGTCACCCCGGAAGAGATGCCCGAGCTGCAAGCACCGGTCGGATTCGACAGCCGGCGCTTCGAGCACGATTTCGGTTGGAAACCCGGCTACACGCTCGAATCAGCGATGGCTGACTATCTCGCGTGGCTCGAGCGTCATCCCTACTGAGCGTTGCGAGTCAACCCGCACCCTCGAGCATCGCTCGTCCCCGCAAGTCGAGGGTCTCGTTCGTGGCGATGACATGCTGTCCCGACCCGATGGCGTCGCGATAGGCGCGCTGGATCGGGCTCGACTCGTGGAGCGCGCCGGCGCCCGCGAAAGGGAAGACGAGATGGCAGGCCTGGATCGCCAGGTCCGTCGCCTCGGCGAGCGACGCATCGACCCGCGAGATCGCGTCCGGAGGGATCATGGCCTGCGTCTCGTCGGCGATCGCCATCGCGGCTTCCAGCTCGCTCTGCGCGAGGACACGCGCTGATCGGATCATCATGTCCGCCCGGCCGAGGGCGTGCTGGAACGCTCCGCGCTCCCCGATCGTCGTCGGGTCGAGCACGCGCTTCTTGTCCCGGCAGAGCTTCGCGATTTCGTCGACGCACCGCTGCGCGACGCCGAGGGTGAAGCCCACGTTCTCGCCGGCGATGTAGCCGCGAAGGCCGATCCGCGTGTACATCGAGCCGCCGCGCAGCGCGACGAACGGCGTCCCAGTCAGATGGTCCGGGACGAAGAGGCCTTCGGTCTTCACATCGACGCTACCGGTTCCCTTGAGCGCAGCGACGTGCCAGTCGTCGACCAGCTCGACCTGATCGGTCGGCACGAGCGCGCCGCGAAGGCCTTCCGGCTGATCGCTGAAACAGAAGAGGAAGACGTAGTCGGCACAGGTGACGCCGCTGGCGTACTGCCAGTGACCGCTGATCTCCCAGCCGCCGTCGACCTTCTTCGCGGGGCCGCCGGGCTTCGAGACCGCCGCGATCAGCGGACAGCCGCCGTCGCCCCAGAGCGCCTCGACCCCCTCGTCGGGAAGGACGGCGCCGAGCAGCCCCGCGACGCCGGCGTAGTTGAAGCCGATCCACGAGGCGGTCGGGTTCAGGTACGCGAGCTTCGCGAAGAAGTCGACCTGGTCCATCGGCGACAGCTCGCAGCCGCCGACCGCCTTGGGCACCTTGGCCATCGGGATCCGCGCTTCCCGCATCAGCTTCTCGAGCGCTTCGGTCGGTCGCCGCGCCTGCTCGCAGGGGAGGGCCTCCGCCTCGAAAGCGTCGGCTCGCGCGTCGATCACCGCATGGATCTCGTCCACGGTCGTCGGCTTCACATCGGTCAGCGGGGACATCTTCGCTTCTCCTACGAGCGCTCGAGGCTCGCGTCGATCATACGTTGCATGGCGCGCTTCACCCGCTCCCGGAACGGGTCTTCGTCCCCGGGCTCGACTTCCGCGATCATCATCATCAGGTCCTCGAATGCGACCCAGCCGAGCTGCATCGCGGCCATCGCGGCGAAGTTCGCGCGCATCTCCGCGTCATCCGAGTCCGGATGGCGCGCGCGGAGACTTCGCAGCACACGCCGCGGCACCGAGACTTCGTCGTCGAGGTCGACGGTCATCACCAGCTCGAGGTCGCCGTCCATGACGGATTGGCAGAGCGCGCGGAAATAACGTCGATCCTCGTTGAGGGAGAGGGGCGGCGGAAAGTCGCCGTCGCCGGTGGCTTCGAGCGAGCGCGCGTAGTGCTCGGTCGCCAGCTCGCGCATCGCCGCCTCGAGAAGGCCCCGCTTGCCCCCGAAGTAGTGGTGGACCTGCCCGTGGTTCACGCCGGCGCGGTCGGCCAGGTCGCGCACGGAGAGATTCTTCGGGCCGCGCTCGCCGAGCATGTCCGCGGCTGCTTCGATCAGCGCCGAGCGGACGGCTTCGCTTCCCTTGGCGCGGTTCGTGGGGGCGGGCGCGGTCATGAAGAGGCGGGACTCCTTTGATTCCGGGACTGTAGACAATTGACTAGAATCTGGCTACACACTTGACTAAATCGAGACGCGCCCCATCGCGCCCCTTCCCACTCCACCGGAGGACCACCCCCATGCCCCTTCACCGCCTGCTCGGCATCGACCTCGGCGTCCCGCGACCTCAGACGCTCCACGACTTCTACGCCCAGATCGGCTTCGTCGACACCGGCGACGGTTGGGGCCAGAAGGACGCCGCCGACCAGATTCGCATCGCGGAGGCGCCCTACCGACAGCTCACGAACGTGCGGCTCGCGTGTCACGACGAGGCCGACCTCGCCGCGATCGGTGGCCGCCTCGACGGCCTCGGTATCGCGCACGAGACCCGCGACGGAACCCTCCATCTCGTCGACCCGATCAACAAGTGGCGCGTCGAGGTGACGCCTTCCCCCGTCGAGGACGTGCGCGCGAACGAGGAGCGGATCGTGAACCGCCCCGGCGCGAGGGCCCGCAGACAGGCTCGCCCGCTCATCATGACCGAGGAGGCGCAGCGACCGCCGCGTCGGCTCGGGCACTACGTGATCGGCACGACCGACGTGCCCGCGACCTACAAGCTCTACGTCGAGGCCCTCGGCTTCCGCGTCTCCGACAAGGTGCTCGGCGGCCTCGGTTGGTTCCTGCGCTGCTCTCCCGACCACCACAACATGTTGATCACCCCGGGCCCCGTGCCCTACCTGAACCACTACGCGATCGAGCGCGACGACATCGACGCGGTCATGAAGGCCGCCGGAGGCTACCTGGCGGCGAACCCCGGGACCCAGATCTCCGGTCCTGGGCGCCACCAGCTCGGGGGCAACGTCTTCTGGTATCTGCAGGATCCAGCCGGCAACTTCTTCGAGCAGTTCGCGGACATGGACTACATCGAGGACGACGACGCCTGGGAGCCCGGTGACTGGGACCAGCCCGGATGGTCGCTCTGGGGCAATGACCAGCAGCCCGAGGTCTTCTTCAAGCCGCGCGACATGACGGAGATCATCCACGGATTCCACCAGCAGCACGGCTAGCCGCGGCCCGAATTCGCGTATCCTTCTCCTTCGCCATTGGATTGGAGAGGAGCCCCCCTGATATGCGCAACAACGTCGGCCTGCTGCTCGAGAAGCGCGCCCGTCTCAACCCCGACCTCGAGGGCGTCTACGACGTCGCTCAGGAGCTTCGCCTCACCTATCGAGAGGTGAACGAACGCTGCAACCGGACGGCGAATGCCCTTCTCGGCCTCGGCGTTTCGAAGGGCGACCGCGTCGGCCTGCTCGCGATGAACAGCGTCGAGTTCTTCGAGACCTTCTTCGCGGTCGCCAAGGTCGGCGCGATCTGCGTTCCCCTCAATTGGCGCCTCGTGGCCGACGAGCTCGAGTTCATCCTGAACGACTCCGGCGTTTCGACGCTCGTCTACGGGGACGAGTTCCTGCCGGCGGTCGCGGACCTCCAGCAGCGACCGAAGCTCTCGGGGCAGGGGGAAGGCGCGACCACGATCCGCGAATTCCTCCAGATCGGTGGCGAGACGGCCGCATTCGCCAAGGACTATGTGACCGCCTGCGGCGCTGCCGCGGCGGACGAGCCGAAGGTCACGGCTTTCGACGACGACGGGCTGTACATCATGTACACGTCCGGAACGACGGGGTTGCCGAAGGGCGTGGTCCACACGCACTCGACGGCGCTCTGGGGCTCGCTCACGATGATGGCGACGTCCGAGGTCGCGTTCGGGGATCGGTACATCGTCGCGCTCCCGCTCTTCCACGTGGGCGCGCTCACGCCGATGACCGGCAACGTCCATCGCGGGATGACCAACATCATCCTGCGCGCCTTCGATCCGTCCCAGGTGTGGAAGCTGATCGAGCAGGAGAAGGTCAACAACATGCTGGCGGTGCCGGCCATGTTGAACTTCATGTTCCAGGTGCCCGAGAAGGACACCGTCGATCGCAGCTCGCTGCGGTGGCTGATGAGCGGCGCGGCGCCGGTGCCGGTCGCGACGATCGAGCAGTACGCGACGATGGGGATTCCGATCCATCAGGTCTACGGGATGACGGAGACCTGCGGCCCTGCGTGTCTCACCAGCCCGGACGATGCCCTCAACAAGATGGGGTCGACCGGGCGTCCCTTCGTGCATACGGAGGTTCGCGTCGTCGACGAGAACGGCAACGACGTCGCGCCGGGGGAAGCTGGCGAGGTTTGGATTTCCGGACCGCACATGATGACGGAGTACTGGAACCGCCCGGATGCGACCGCGGAGACGCTGGTCGACGGCTGGATCCGTTCCGGCGACGTCGCGACGGTCGACGAGGACGGCTGCATCTACATCCAGGACCGGAAGAAGGACATGATCATCTCGGGTGGCGAAAACGTCTATCCCGCGGAGATCGAGAACGTGATCCTGGGCATGGACGGCGTGGGCGACGTCGCCGTGATCGGGATGCCGTCTGCGAAGTGGGGCGAGTCCGGTCTCGCCGTGGTGGTCCGGTCCGAAGAGGACCTCCAGCCGCAGTCGATTCTCGACTATTGCCAGGGAAAGCTCGCGCGCTTCAAGCAGCCGGTCGCCGTCGAGTTCGTAGACGAGATTCCGCGGAACCCGTCCGGCAAGGTGCTGAAACGCATCCTGCGCGAGACGTTTCCGGGGCCGGCGCACGAGTAGGCGAGGGGCTCAGGCCTCCCAGGCGCGGCGCTCCGCTTCTCGCGGCGCGTGAGTCTCGCCGCAAGCGGCACCGAACCGCATCGTCGAGCGGTCGCGCAAGTCGTAGCGCGCGCCGAAGGGCCGTCCTTCGCCGTGTGCGAACGCGCTCCAGGCGCCGACCATGCGTGACGCGAGCGCGCGTGCGGTCTCGCCTTCGCCCGCGAACTTCGGCATGCCCGGGGCGGTCTCGAGGGTGCCGAAGCAGAAGGGCAGCTCGATGCCGTGACAGCTGCCGAGGTCGGGCGTCGGCGAGGCCCAGTCGACGAGGTAGGCGTGGCCCGCGCCTCCGTTCTCGACGTGGCGTTCGAGGAAGCGCAGCGAATCGCGACGCACGAAGGCGTCGGTCAGGATCGCCGCCATGATCTGCCACGGCTCCGTGCCTTCGCCGCGCTCGGCGCGGGCTTCGCGGTAGACGTCGACGAGCTTCGCCGGGTCGTGGTCGTCCCCCGCGATCGCACCGACGCGCTCCCGCAGCGTGCTCGCGTCGATCGTACGGAACCCCGGGTCCCCCGCGTACATGTTGAGCTCGTCGCGGTTGGTGCCGACGACCAGCTCGATTTCGCGCGTGTTCCCCTTCGCCGCGAGCTCGAGGGGTTGCTCGGGCAGGACCACGCCATCGACCGTGGGACGCAGTGCGTAACCGTTGCGCGTCGCGAGGGCCAGCCACGCGGGGCTCGCCTCCACGAGCGCGTCGACGTCGCGTGTGCGCAGGGCGCTCGGATCGTCGCTCGCGACCCCCGCGGCGTCGCACAGCGCACGCGTCGCGCGCAGCGCCTGCTCGAAGGGGATCGTGCGCGGCGCGCCGCTCTGCATGATCGCGCTCTGGAACAACCCGCGCGCCTGCGGGATCGCGCAGAGGATGCCGACGCTCACGCTGCCCGCGGACTCGCCGAAGAGGGTCACGCGATCGGGATCGCCCCCGATCGCCGCGGCGTGTTCCTGCACCCAGCGCAGTGCGGCGATCTGGTCGAGGATCGCCCAGTTGCCGCACGCGTCTCCGTCGCCGACCGCGAGCGAGGGGTGTGCGAGCAGGCCGAGCGGGCCGAGTCGGTAGTTGATCGTCACGACGACGACGTCGCCGTCGCGCGTGAGTGCCTGCCCGTCGTAGAGGAGGCGACTGCCGCCGCCGAGGGCGAACCCACCGCCGTGGACGAAGACCATGATCGGTCGGCGCGCCGGCGCGAGCTCCGGGGTCCAGACGTTGACGGTGAGCGCGTCTTCCGACTGCGGACGGTCTTCGTAGTCGAAGAAGTGCCGGCCGTCTCCGAACTGGATCATGTCGGCGCCGCGCTCGCGCCCGTCGCGTTCGCCGGTCCAGGGCGTGGGGGCCGATGGCGCGCGGAAGCGCGCTTTGCCCGTCGGCGCTTCGGCGTAGGGCACGCCGAGGAAGGCACGGCAGCCCGCGAGCGCGACGCCGCGAACCCGGCCGGATTTCGTCTCGAGGGTCGGCGTCACGCGGGCTCCCTTCTCGCGACGCGCGACGAATCGCGGCGAACGAGCGGATAACGGATTGAGTGTCCCGTATAGTGCCGGGGCCGTCGATGGCGCCATGGCGGCTGGAGGAACTCGATGACGACCGGTTGGATCTTCGGAGCGCTCGTGCTCGCCGCGCTCGGCTGGTTCCTCGTGGAGAAGCGTCGGCGCAAGACGCATCCGGTCCCACCCGGGTATCAGGCCGACCTCGAGTTCCCCCACGAGCAGGAGTGGGAGCTCTATCACAACGCGCTGTCGCTCTGTTCGATGAAGACGCGGGTGTGCCTCGCGGAGCTCGAGATTCCGTACAAGGGGCACCACATCGATCTGATCGAGACCGGTTGCTACGAGACCGTCCGGCCTAAGCTCCTGAAGGTGAACCCGGGTGGCACGGTCCCGGTCCTGCTCCATCACGGCCATCCGATCTACGAGTCCCACGAGCAGATCCGTTATGCGGCGCGGTTCACGCCCGAGGGCGTCCCATCCCTCGTGCCCGAAGATCCCGCGGAACGCGCCGAGATGGAGGCCTGGATCGACCGCACGTCGCTGACGAACGTGCTCGAGGACCCGGGCAAGTCCGCAGGCAACGCGGTGCCCGGACAGACGCTGCCGCTCTTCTGCACGATGGTCGAGAAGATCCCGCTCCATCTGATCCTCGAGGGTGTGCTCTTTCACGGGGATCGACGCCGACCGATGCTCTTCGTCGCCTTGAAGCAGCGGGGTATCCATCGCATGCACACGCTCGGTCCGATGGCACGGGCGATCGAGAAGACCCGCGAGATCCTGCACGGCTTCCTCGACGAGCTCGACGGTCGCCTCGAGAAGAACGGCGGCCCCTGGATCATGGGCCAACAGTTCACGCTCGCGGACGTCGGCTGGCTCGTGATCCTCGAGCGGATCCGGCAGGCGAGCGCCGAGAACGTCTTCCTCGATCCGGCGCAGCGCCCACATCTCGCCGCCTACTGGGAGCGGCTCAAGGCGCGGCCCTCCTACGAGCAGGCGATCCTGGACCACGGTCATCCGCTGATCGACTACGGCCGCGAGCGGATCGCCGAGGCCAAGGCCCAGGATCCGAAGGTGCGCGCGCTGTTGGAGGGCGCCTGATGCGATTCCGCCGTCTTCTGATCGTGCTCGCGTGTCTCCTCGTCACGCCCGTCGTGAACGCGGAGGAAGGAGAGCCGCCCAACATCGTCGTGATCCTCGCGGACGACCTGGGCTGGAAGGATGTCGGCTATCACGGGAGCGAGATCCGCACGCCGACCCTCGATCGCCTGGCCTTCGAAGGCGTCGAGCTCGATCGCTTCTACGTCCAGCCCACCTGCAGCCCGACACGCGCCGGTCTGATGACGGGCAAGTCGCCGATGCGGCTCGGCATCCACATGCCCCTCGGCAAGAACGACACCGACGGGCTCGGCCTGGACGAGAAGATCCTTCCCCAGTATCTCGCCGACGCCGGCTATCAACCCTTGATGGTCGGGAAGTGGCACCTTGGTCACTACGTCCCGGCGTACTGGCCCCAGTCGCGCGGCTTCGAGCACTTCTACGGATACGTCACGGGTGGCGTCGGCTACTGGGATCACAATCACGGCGGCGGCCACGACTGGCAGCGCAACGGCGAGACGCTGAGAGAAGAGGGCTATTCGACGCAGCTGCTCGCCGACGAGGCCGTGCGGCTCCTGCGCGAGCGGGATCGAACGCGGCCGACCTTCCTCTACTTCGCGCTGCCGGCGCCGCATCTTCCGAACGAGGCGCCCGCCGAGACCGTGGCGACGTATTCGGAGATCGAGGACGAGAACAGGCGACTCCACGCCGGCATGGTCACGGAGCTGGACGCCGCGATCGGCCGCGTGCTCGCGACGCTCGACGACGAAGGCATGCTCTCGAACACGATCGTGTTCTTCTCGAGCGACAACGGCGGGCTGAATCCCTCGGCGGCGCCCGGGCTCTTCGAGAGCCTCACGAACGTCGTGACCGCGATCTTCGATCGGCCGATTCCGATCGATTCCCTCGAGTTCATCGCCACGAACACCCTCGACGGTGCGGCGGACAACGATCCCCTGCCGAAGGGCAAGATGAGCGTCGCTGAAGGCGGCGCGCGCGTCCCCGCCTCGATTTGGTGGCCCGGCCGGCTGGAAGGCGGCCGCCACGAGCGATTCATGTCGATCTCGGACGTGGTGCCGACGCTGCTCGAGGCGATCGGCGCGGGCGCGCGGATCCCGGACGATCTCGACGGGGCGAGCCAATGGGGCGCGCTCAGCGGTACCGCGCCCAGTGCCACGCCCGACTACGTGACCAGCGAGCGCGGCGCGATGGCGCTCTATCGCGCGCCCTGGAAGCTGGTGCTCCGCGAGGAAGCGGCCGAGCTCTACGACGTGTTCGCGGACCCGACCGAGCAGCGCGACGTCGCGGGCGAGCAGCCCGAACGCGTCGCCGAGATGACGGCGGCGGCACGCGCCTGGCCACGCCTCGACCGCGAGGGCGAGACGACGATTCTGCAGATGCTCTTCGATCCGGATCGCTTCGGCGGTGTCGAGGACCGCGAGCCCTGGGCGGACGTCGCGAAGCGCCGGGCGGCCGAGGCCGACTGAAGCAGGGGCTCAGGCCTCGGCGCGGGCGCCGCGCAGCGTCGGGATCGCGATCGTCGCCAGCCAGCCGAAGAGCACGACGTCGAAGGTCGGGATCAGCAGCGCGACCAGGCCGTTCAGGTAGCCGTTGATCGCGCCGAGCGGCGTCATCACGCAGACGACGAGCGTCAGGACCGCGACGGGCTTCGGGAAGGACGCCGCGCCGAAGGAAAGCGCGAAGAGCACGACCGCCATCACGTAGGGCGGCGGCATGAACGTGTCGAGGACGAGCCACTCGAACGTTGCCATCGCAACGAGCAGACCGGCGGCGATCCGCAGCGCGTTCGGGAGCGTGGTGTTCATCGCTCAGCCCGTCGCGGCGTCGGCAGGGACCGGCGCCTCGAGCGAGGCCGCACACAGGGCCCACCACGCGAGCGGCGGCGAGAGCACCGCCGCGAGAGCGCCGCCCCAGAGCGCCTTGAAGGACACGAAGGTGCCGTACGCGATCGGCTGCGCCTGCGTGAGGTCGAGCATCACCACGAGGGGGACCGACGCGCAGAGCGTGCCGAAGGTCGCCAGCACGAGGCCCCGGACGACGCTCGACTTCTGGTGCAGGCCGCGGGGCGGGATCAGCTCGGAGGTGAGCGGCGGGAGCTTGCCGCGCTCGACCTGTCCTGTGATCACGCGCGAGACGATCACCGTCATCAGCAAGGGGAGCAGGACGCCGGTCGCGAGCAGGTCCGGCGCCATGGCCGCGTCCCCCCAGAGCGGGATCTGATCGTTCCCGCGCAGGATGAGCCCCGCGATCGCGCCGTTGATCACGACGTTGATCAAGAAGGCGTAGATGAACTGTTCGTTCCGGAAGAACTTCCGGTGCTGCTCGGAGAGATTCATGCTCAGCCGGGTCCTCCATCCGGTCCCCAGAGTGCGCCCATCAGTACCTGGACCGTCTGCTTCTCTGGCGGCACGGACGCATCGAAGAGATCGCCGTCCGTGAAATGCTCGAGGGTCAGGCCGTGGGGGTCCTTCCAGTAGTCGAAGACCTGGCTGCCGAGGATGTGCTTGCCGATGCCCCATTGGTGCTGGTAGCCGGCGCGATCGAGATCGAAATGGCCCGCCATCAGGGAGTCCCAGTCCTCGACCTCGAATGCCGCGTGTTGGAAGCGCGACTGGCCGGCGCCGATCGGGAAGATCATGTGATGGTCGGCCGGGTCGTCGCCTCGATTCGCGCGAAGAAAGCCCCCGATCAGCTTCTCTTCGGCGTGGGAGTCGTCGACGTAGATCTCGTCGCTGGTCAGCACGTCGAAGCGATCCTTGTACCACTTTTCCGTCTCGCGGAAGGTGTTGGCCTCGAAGACGCAATGGCCGAGTCGCCGGACGATCCGCTTGTCCGGTTCGAGCGTCACCCGCTCGTTGACCCTCGGACGGTCGTCGCCGAGATTCATCGGCTGCCGCGACGGCGTCGCGAGTCGCTCCGGGCGCTCGAAGCCGTGGACCACCTCGACGGTCACCCCATTCGGGTCGGTCAGGCGCGCCACGAGACCGCCGCCCGGGCGGTCGTGCTTCTCGACGGGGACGCCGTCGACCGCGGCGATTCGCGTGAGCCCTTCCGCCGAGCTGGCCTCGAAGCCGATCGCGACCCACTTCGGCTCGGTCTCTCCGTCGGGCAGGGGGTCCGCCACGTAGACGAAGGGGGACGGGTCGGTTCCGCGACCGTAGAGCGCGCCGCCTTCGATCCAGGTCTGCATGCCGAAGTCGTCGAGGAACTTCTGCTGCGCTTCGAGGTCGGGCAGCGCGAAGCGGACGTAGAGGATGTCGTGGAGGTCGGACATGAGGGGCTCCCGCGTGGCTCGCACCGCCGCGCTCACTCGCGACGGTATCGAAAGCCTACTTGACGATCGGAGAGAATTCGATCATTTTTCTCGTCGATCGACAAGTTTAGAGGTTCGGATTGGCGGCCATGCCCGTACAGGAACGCGCCCAGGTCACCCGCGAGCGTCTGCTCGAGGCGGCGGTCGACTGTTTTGCGCGGGTCGGATACGACGCGGCGTCCACCCGCATCATCGAATCCGAGGCCGGCGTGAAGCGCGGCCTGATCGCGTACCACTTCGGCACGAAGGAAGCACTCTGGAAGGCTGCGCTCGGTTGGCTCCTGGCGCGGTCCGAGAAGGCGATCGCCGCGGCGGAAGACGGCGCGCGGAACGTCGATCCCGCCGCGCGGCTCCGATATTTCGTTCGTTCGTTCGTGCGCTTCTGTGCCGCGTTCCCGGAAGTGAATCGCCTGATGATCCGCGAGGGGATGGAGGACGACTGGCGCCTCGAGTGGATGATCGAGCACGGTACCCGGCCCCTCTACGCGCGGGCGCAGCGGCTCTTCGACGACGCCAAGCGCGCGGGCGCCGCGCCGGACATGTCCTTCCCCCACTTCTTCTACATCCTGACCGGCGGCGCCTCGCTGATCTTCTCCATGGCGCCCGAGGTGCGGCGGATGGCGGGCGTCGATCCGGCGCACGACGACGTCATCGACGCTCACGCCGACGCCCTCGCGGCGGTGCTGTCCCCGGTCCCGCGATGAAGGTGAGCTCCCCATGACGAAACGATTCGATGTCGCCGTGATCGGCCTGGGCCCGGTCGGGTCCGCGGCTGCGCTGCTCTTCGCAGAGGCCGGTCTCTCGGTCGTTGCCTTCGAGCGCGACGTGGACGTGTTCCCCTTGCCCCGCGCCGTCGGATTCGACGGCGAGATCGTCCGCGGTCTCCAGCGCATCGGTTACGGCGAAGCGATCAACGCGCTGCTCCAGCCGACCGGCCCCGATGGCCGGGTCGGCTTTGCGAACTCCCGGCGCGAATGGCTCTTCGGGATGCCCTCGCAGGATTTCGGCGTGAACGGGTGGCAGCCGCTCGGCTTCTTCCACCAACCCGAGGTCGACGGCTTCCTGCGCGAGAACGCGGAGAAGCACGAGAACACGACCGCCTACGTCGGTTACTCGGTCGACGGCTTCGAGGACGACGGCGATCGGGTCGTCGTCAAGGCGAAGCACATCGACTCGGGTGAGGTGGTCGAGGCGGAGGCCAGGTACCTGGTCGCCTGCGACGGCGCGAGCAGTCCCACGCGCAAGGCCCTGGGGATCAACTGGAAGGATCTCGGCTACGACCACGACTGGTTGGTCGTCGACGTGACGGTCGGGGAGGGCAATACGCTGGCGCACGACGCGCTCCAGGTCTGCGACCCGGACCGTCTGGCGACCTACGTCCCCGTGAAGGATCCCTACCGGCGATGGGAACGGAAGATGAACGAGGGCGAGACCCGGGAGGAGATGCTCGACCCGGAGAAGATCGCCTCGTTGATCGATCCGTGGACGCCGCGGGGCACGTTCGAAGTGATTCGGAGCGCGGTCTACCAGTTCCACGCGGCGACCGCGGAGCAGTGGCGGGTCGGTCGTGTGTTCCTCGCCGGCGACGCCGCGCACCAGACGCCGCCCTTTCTCGGCCAGGGCATGAACGCCGGCATGCGCGACGTGATCAACCTCGCCTGGAAGCTGCCCCTCGTCCTGTCCGGGGCGGCGACCGACGCGCTGCTGGATCGGTACGAAGCCGAGCGGAAGCCCCATGCCGAGGACCTCGTCGAGTGGGCCGTCGAGTTCGGCCACCTCATGGAGCACCAGGCGGCGGTCGAGGCGGCCGAGCGCGCCGGTGAGCCACCGCCGCAGGAGGTGCCGGGGCGACGCTCGGCGGGCTACGGCCAGGGACGGGAAGCGCCGCCCCTGCGTGCGGGCGTCCTGCTGATCGACCAGGTCAGCGACGAAGGGTCGACCGGCTACCTGTTCAGCCAGCCGATCGTCACCGACGAGAACGGGCGCGAGTTCCGTCTCGACGAACGCCTCGGTCGCGGATTCGCACTCGTCGCCCGCGCTGGCGTGTCTCTCGAATTCGATCCCGCGACGACCGACCGGATCGAACGGCTCGATGTGCAGGTCGCGAGCCTCGACGGGTTGACCGCGACGAGAGGCCACTTCGATCGGCTCTTCGCGGATTCCGAGTTCGCCATCGTCCGGCCCGACCGCTATGTGTTCGGCCACACGACGGATTCGCTCGACGTAGCCGAGTTGGTCGAGGCGCTGGAATCGCGTCTCGAGCTGACCGCTCGGGGCTGATCGGTCCGGTCCGACACGGAGGGAACGGCATGGATCTCGGAATTCGCGGCCGCAAGGCGATCGTCTGCGCCTCGAGCCAGGGGCTCGGTGAGGCCTGCGCTCGCGCGCTCTCGCGGGAGGGTGTCGAGGTCTTCGTGAACGGGCGCGACGCTGCCAAGCTCGACGCGACGGCGAAGTCGATCGCGGAGGATAGCGGCGTCGCGGTCACGCCGGTCGCGGCGGACCTGAATGTCCAGAGTGAACGGGAGCGATTGATCGCGGCCTGTCCGGACGCGGACATCCTCGTGAACAACAACGCCGGGCCGCCGCCCGGGAACTTCTTCGACATGGACCACGCGAAGTGGCTCGAGGCCCTCGAAGCGAACCTGCTCGCGCCGGCGATGATGATCCGCGGGCTCCTGCCCGGCATGCAGGAACGGGGCTTCGGACGGATCGTCAACATCACGAGCGCGATGGTGAAGACGCCGGTCGGACTGATGGCGCTGTCCACGACCGCGCGGACCGGCCTGACCGCGCTCTGTAAGTCGATCTCGAAGGGCGCTGCGCCCCACAACGTGACGATCAACAACCTTCTCCCGGAGCGGATCGACACGCCGCGCCAGGAGCAGATGGCGCGGGTGGCAATGAAGATCGCGGGCCTCAGCTACGAGGAGGCCCGCCAGCAGCAGGTCGACTCGATCGCGGCGGGGCGACTGGGGCTGCCCGGCGAGTTCGCGGACGCCTGCGCATTCCTCTGCAGCGCCCAGGCCGGATTCATCTCGGGGCAGAACCTGCAGATCGACGGTGGCTCGTACGACGGGCTGATCTGAGCGTCTCGCGCTTCTGGAGGACGACATGACGACGCGGCTCGTCGCAGCGCTGGTCACGATCACGGCTCTGGCGTGCGCCACGAGCGCGCCTCCGCCCGCTTCGGAGCCTACGGTGTTGCGGGTCGTCACGACGATGCCCGCGAGCGACGGGCTCGGCTACGCCCCGGTCCGCTTCGCGAAGAAGGTGAACGCGATCACCGACGGACGACTCGTCGTCGAGATCGTCCCCGCGCCGAAGGCGGGGATTCCGCTGCCGAAGCTCTTCGAGAGCGTGGACGCGGGGCAGATCGACGCCCTGGCGTCGCCGCCGGAGCTCTTCATGACCGGCGGGCGGCCGCCGCCCTTCGGAATCCTGCTCGTCTCCACCTTTCCCTTCGGCTTCCGCGCACCGGAGTTCTTCGCCTGGTACTACGAGGGCGGCGGCGAAGCGCTCGTGCAGGAGATCTTCGAGCGGCGGACGCCCAACGGGAACGTGATCGTGTTCCCGATCGGTGCGACCGCGAGCGAGCCGCCGGGCTACTTCAAGGAGCCGGTCGACGGCGAGGCTGCGGCCTTCGACGCACGCGGGCTGACCTATCGGATCAACATGCTCGGCGGGCGTGTGATGAAGGAGGCGTTCCCGTCCTTCACGATCGTCGGTGGGAGTCCCTTCGACTGGTCTGCGGAGGATTTCTGCGGCGGTCGCTTCGACGGCGCCGAGATCGGGACGCTCTCGATGCACGACGACTACTTCTACGCGGGCTTCGAGCATCCTGCAGGCGAAGACGTCGTTGCTTGCGGCTTTCGCCACCTCTACCTGGGCAGCTGGCAGCAGCCGATGCTCGCGAACTGGATCGCGATCGACCGCAGCGTCTACGACGCCCTTCCGGCGAGCCAGCAGCAGGCGCTGCGTACGGCCGCCGAGGCGAGTCTGCTGCGATCGCTCGCGAACGACTTCGCCGGCGGCGCCGATTCACTCCGGAAGGCCCGGGACCGCGGGGTGACGATCCACCCGCGCCTCCCCGACGCGCTCGCGGCGCACCTCCGCGAGACGACCGCCCGAGTGCTCGATCGCGAAGCCGCGGCGGACGCCGACTTCGCCGCGATCCTGGCGAGCATGAAGGCGTTCGCGCGCAGCCGGCAGCCGATTCTGCTCTACGACGCGGTCCCCCGCGACGAGCGATTCAACCTCTTCCCCGGATGGGAGTCCGAGATTCCCGTCGTTCCCGCCGAGTGAGCCGCGCGCGACTCGGCCCAGTGAGGATTCCGCGATGTCCGACTCGAAGCTGCCCAAGGGCCTCGTCCGAAACGTGACCGACGACGAGATCGCGTGTTATGCAGAGCACGGGGTCGTCCACCTCGAGGGGATCCTCGACCTCGCCTGGCTCGCGGAAGCCGAACGGATCTTCTACCTCGTCTTCGGTGAAGAACGGGCAGAAGGGCTGAACGAGCTGAATGCGAGCGAGCTCGCCCCGATCCTGGCTGCGACCGGCGCGAAGCTGCTCGAGAGCGAGGACGAGCGGGCGCAGGCGGAGGGGCAGTTCAAGGTCGGGACCTTCAACCATCTGAAGGTCCCGGACCTGCGGGCGATCGGCGTCGCGGAGCCGCTCCCGCAGGTGGCTGCGGCGCTCATGCAGGCGAGCAGGATCAACTTCTACGGCGACCAGCTCTTCCTGAAGGAGCCCCGCTCGATCCACCGGACGGCCTTCCATCAGGACGCACCGTATTTCCATCTCGAAGGCGGTCAGTGCTGCACGATCTGGATGCCCCTCGACGTCGTCGACAAGTCGAACGCCGCGATGGGCTACGTCCGTGACTCCCACACCTGGGATATCCATGCCGCGAACGGCTTCGTGACACAGACTCCGATGCCAGGCTCGCCGGAGAAGCCGCTGCCGGACATCGAAGGCCACGAGAGCGAGTACGACATCCAGTGGGTGGAGTGCCGGCCCGGCGACGCGATCGTGCACCACGTGCGGACCGCCCATGGCTCGACCGGCAACACCACCGATCGCCCGCGCCGTGCGGTCTCGCTGCGGTACCTGGGTGAGGATTGCCGCTACCACCCGCGCGAAGGCACGCCGCCGGACTCGCAGCTGAGCGACTCCCTCGCGCCGGGCGACGTGATGGACAGCCCGGAGTTCCCGCTCGTGTGGACGCGGGAAGAGGGCTATCTGTCGGCGCCTGGGACCCGTTAGGCCCCGACCTCGCGTTCCCTCTCTGGACCGTCGTGCTCGCGATCGGCTGGCGGCTCGAGTCCCGCGCGCGGGCGGCCGAGGCCAGCGACTGAGTCCCGTCAGCCGGTCTTCGACTCTTCGAAGAACGCGCGGATCGCGGCGCTAACCGCGGTGGGGTTCTCGATGTGGGCGAAGTGGTTCGCTTCGACGAACTGCACCCGGAGGTTCTTCGCGAACTCCGGAGACTTCGCGTACTCCTCGGGGTGCTGTCCCCGGTCGTAGCGACCCTGCAGGATCAGGATCGGCATCGTCATGCACGCAAAGAGCGTCGAGTGCCGGTCTTCGTACTCGAGGTCGAAGTTGTTCGCCTGGAAGTACTTGCTCACGGCAGCGGCTGCGCCCTTGAAGTGGAACTCGTAGTCGAGGCGCTTGAGCGTCGAGTTGCTCAGGTTCGACGGCATGATCTGGGTGTAGATCGACGGGATCACCGAGCGGCTCTTGAAGTTCCCCTCGCCGAGCTTCGTCGCGAAGACGTCGTGGGGCGGCCGGGGAAGTCCGTGCGGCTCGTCGAAGGACTGCTGCATCCGCACGTAGCGCTGGATGCGACCCTGGAGCGCGTCGACATTCGTCATGTGGTCGGCGATCACGACACCGCGGTCGTGGGCGACGATGTGGAAGCGGTCGATCCCGAGCTGATCGAGGAGCAGGCCCGTCTCCCGCGCCATGCCCGGCGCGGTGTAGTCGAGGTCGAGGCGCTTGTCGCTCTGGCCGTAGCCCTTGCAGTCGAGGGCGATCACGTAGTGATCCTTCGCGAGGTCCGCGATCTGATGATGGAAGGCCCACCACGATTCCGGGAGGCCATGGAGCATCAGCACGGGCTGCGCGGTCGGCTCGCCCGCCGTCACGAAATGCCAGGTCACGCCCGCGCACTCCGCGTACCAATGCGTGGCGGGGGTGCCGTCCTCGAGGCGCTCGATCTCTCCGTGCAGGCTGGCGGTGTTCGGGGGCGCCGCAACCGCGGGGTAGCGCACGTCCGACGTCAACTCGGGGGAGGGCGTGGCGCGGCCCGTGTGTTCGTGCGGGAACGCGAGCCCGAGCAGTGACCGGATCATGATGATCGGTAGAGCCGGAGGCGCGTCGGGGCGCGTCAGGTGCTGGAAACCGAGGTAACCGACGATCAGCAGGAGCAGGAGGGTGGTCATGGCGATCCTCTCGGGTCGGGGGGAGCGTTCAGAGGACGAAGTCGAAGCGCGCGACCTCGATCCCGTCCTCGCGATCGAGGGTCACGACGTTCGTCTCGGCGAAGCGCGAGAAGGCGATGTCGGTCGGGTTGCGATCGTCGTCGTCCGGGAACCAGATCTGGCTGGTCCAGGTCTCGCCATCCCGTCGGATCTTGACGTGCAGGTGCGCCGATCGATAGTCGACGACGCCGGCCATCGACAGGCTCTTGCGGCCGTAGCCGAAGGGCCGGACGGTCTCGAACCCGAAGCCGCCCTCTTCGTCGGTGTACTGGTGGCCGCGACAGTTGTAGTGCTCGTTGTCGTAGTCGCCGTTGCCGTCCGCGTGCCAGATCTCGATCGCGGCGCCCCGAACGGGCGCGCCGTCTCGGGTGCGGACGTGGCCGGTGAAGCGCATCCGCTGCCCCGGCGTGCCACCGGCGGCGAGGACCTGCTTGTGGGGCGTGTTCGGGATGTAGTAGGGGCCATCCGAGGTCGACGGTGTCCGGTGCACGTCTGGCGCTGACTGCGCGACCGCCGCGACCGACGCCGGCGCAGCGACCCCATCGACCCCATCGACCCCGAAATAGTCCGGCATCGGCACGCGTCGTCCGCGCTGCCGCACGAAGAAGGCCGCGTAGGCCGGGATCGAGACGAAGAGACCGAAACCGCAGGCGACGCGGGCCTCGCCCGGCACGAGGGTGAAGAGCGCGAGGAGCGCGATCGGGACGACGCCGATCTGCGCGTTCGTGTCGTCGGTCTTCCAGAGACAGAGAAAGACGAGGGCGGCGGAAAGGCCGCCGAGGGCGAGTTCGTTCATGATGGACCTCCCGCCGCGAGCCTACTTCTTCCGGTCCGTTCCGCCGCGCCCGGGCTGCAGGTGGATCCGGACGCCGAGGTTCACGCGGTAGGCCCACTTCGCGGCTCTCGTCCGCCATCGCCCCTCGTAGGTCTCGATCCCGAAGGCGTCATTGAAGGACACGAACTGCGTCATGTTCACGGTTCGATCCCCGACGATCCGATAGCCCGCGGCACGGGCAAAGAAGGACGCGTGGAAGGGGCCGAATCGATCGCCGACGCTCTCCACTTCGAGGGAGGGACCGAAGCCGTTCAGGTAGATCTTTCCGGAGGGCTTCATGACGACGGCGCGGAACGTGTTGCCCGTGACGCTCCCGTTCTTCTCGGCGTACCGGGCGCGACCGTCGACGTCGACTTCGAAGGTCATCCAGGACGCGGCGGGCTTCACGCGGAAGTCGTAGCCGCCGAGCTCGAAGGGGATCTCGACGCCGAGGGTGAAGCCCCAGGCGAGGGCGTTCGTCCGGACCTGGGTCTTCAGTCCCTGGCCCGCGACGGCGCTCGCGGGAAAGTTCACGGTTTCGGGCGGCTCGAGGGGCGAGTCCGCGCCCTCGCTCGCGATGTTGCGCTTGAAGCCGGCGACGGGGATCAGATCGGCCGAAACGAAGACTCTGCCGTCGTAAGGGAGCACGACCGGCGTGGCGAGGCCGAGGGACACCTCGAAGATCGGGCTCGTGAGGAAGTCCTCGCCGGAGTTGGGATCCCGCTGGTCGATCCCCATCGAGTCCGTGAGGGAGACGGATCCCTCGTATTTGCCGGTCGACATGATCCCGGCGGCGATCGAAAGCGAGGGCGTCCAGCCCTTCCAGCCGCCCCGTTCCTCCGCTGCGGCGTGCCCTCCGACGATCGGGGTCGCGAGGAGGAGGACCACCAGGATGCGTCCGATCCTGCCCCTTACGTTGACTTCGAGTTTCATCGGGAGATATAGTATCAACTATTCCAGTCGTTTCGACGGCGATCGCGTACCCCTCTTACCCCTCGGCTGCGCCGTGACCGCGGGGATTCCGTCCCCACCTTCGGAGCGTCTCGATCCGTATGCGTCTGTGCGCTCGTGCTCTGTGCCTTCTCCTGCTCGTATTCGGGCCTCGCGTCGTGTTGGCGCAGGACCAGGTCGAGGACGATCCCTTTGCCGGGGTCGAAGAGATGGTCGTGACGGGGACCGGCGGGACGGCCGCGCTCCTTTCCTCGACCTCCGATTCAGTGACCGCTTTCGATGCGGAGCTCATCACCGACATCGGCGCCCAGGACATCTCCGATCTCGCGAGCTTCACACCCAACCTGGAGATCGTGACCGCGGGCACGACGCAGCCCACGCTCTTCATCCGCGGCGTCGGCCTGAACGACTTCAGCCCGGCAGCGACGGGCGCGATCGCGGTCTTCCAGGACGGCGTCCAACGCAACTCGTCGGCGATCCAGCTGGGACGCCTCTTCGACCTCGACGGCGTGGTCATCGAGCGTGGTCCTCAGGGAACGGGGCCCTTCCGGAACGCGGAGGGCGGAGCGATCCTGGTCAAGCCCCGGCGCCCCTCCGGAGAGTTCGGTGCGAAGGTCACCTACAATTTCGGCAACTACGACTCGCATCAGCTCGAGGTCGCGGCCGAGATGCCCATCATCGCGGATCGGTTGTCGGTCCGCATAGCGGCCGCCTTCTACGATCGCGAGGGGTATACCACCAATCTCTGCGCGGGCGCGACGGTCGATCCCGGGGTCGCGCCGAACGTCACGAATCGTCCGCCGTACTCCCGCTGTGGCGAGCGCGTGACCACGGGCCGGCGGACGCACGTGCCGGAGGGACTCCGGAAGAACCTCAACGCCGAACACGACTGGGCCGGGCGTGCGATCTTCGGATTCACGCCGGATTCCGATTGGGATCAGAGCTGGTTCCTGAACCTCCACATCTCTCAGCTCGATGACGACAGCGTCGCGGGTCAGGCGATCGGCACCCTCGGCCTGCGCACCCTGATCGACCCCAGCCTGCCGGCTTCGGGCGGGAACGTGCTGGCGAACGGTCTCGGTGGCACGGACACCTTCGGCTACCGCGAAGCCGGCGTCACCCGGGATCGCCAGCGGATCGCTCAATTCACCACCGCGCAGTGTTTCTCGATTCCCGCCGGTCCGGCGCGAACGGCCTGTCAGCGCGAGCAGGCCTTCATCCGCGACGAGATCCTCTCGTATTCGCTCGTCAGCCTCGACCAGGATCCCTGGGTCGGCGCCTACAACCGGGCGGGCCGCACGAACCTCGACACCTGGGGCGTGACCCTGAACGGGGAAGTCGAACTCCCCGGCGGCGCGACCTTCAAGACGACGTGGGGTGCCGATGCGTGGGACGCCGAGCTCGAGAACGACATCGACTTCTCGCCGAACGTCATCTTCGAGAGCCTGACCGACCACCACGGCACGCAGTTCTACGGGGAGGCACGCGTCGACGGCGAGACCTCCACCGAAATTCCCTTCATCTGGGAGCTCGGCGGCGTCGGGCTCTACGAAGACCTTCGCGTCGAGACCGAGGCACTCTTCACCGAGGACGTGGGCGCGGTCGGCACGGCGGTGCGCGACTTCCACCAGACGACGATCGGCGGCGGATTCTGGGGCGACTTCACCGTCGAGCTGACCGAAAACTTCAATATCGACGCCGGCGCGCGGATCAACTTCGAGCGCAAGATCATCGACTTCTACCTCCTGCGCGGCGGCGCCACCCGGGACGAGAAATTCGACGACTTCGAGATCGCGCCGGTGGGTGTCGTGAAGCTGAACTACGAGCCGACCGAGGACGCGCGCTTCTACATCAAGTACACCCACGGCTGGAAGTCGATGACCCATACACCGACGACCAACGCATTCATCGGGGTCGTGAAGGCCGATCCAGAGCAGGTCGAGGCCTACGAGGCGGGGGTGAAGCTCAGCTTCTTCGACTCCCGCCTCACGGTGACCGGCGCGATCTTCTTCTACGACTACGACAACTACCAGATCTTCCTGCCGGAGACGGGCTTCGGCGGCAACGCCGATCTCGTGGTCATCAACGCGGGGACCGCGGAGAACTACGGCGCCGAGCTCGAGGCCGTGATCGAGCCCTTCGAGCTCTCGCGGATCCAGCTGACCGCGGGTTGGCTCGAGAGCCAGTTTCTCGATTTCGCCCGGCGGCGGATCGAGCAGGCCGGCTCCGGCGTCACGCCGATCCTCGTGATCACCGAGATCGACAACGCAGGCAACCGTCTGCTGAACTCGCCGCGCTTCACGCTCAGCATCATCGCGAGTCAGGGCATCGAGGTCGGCGACTGGGGCGTCGTCACCGCCCGTTACACGGGGACCTGGACCGATTCGGTCTTCTTCGACCCCACCGAAGGCCGCGGCATTCCCGATCGCGGCGCGAACGTGCCCATCCTGCCGAAGTACACGATCGGTCAGAGCGCCTACTGGCTGCACGGCATCGCCCTCGAGTGGGAGGCGCCCCAGGGCAACATGAAGGTCTCGGGTTGGGCGAGGAACCTGACGAACAAGGCGTACAAGCGCTTCGCGGCGGACGCGACCGCGGTGCGCAGCACCACGCTGAACTGGATAGGAGAGCCCCGGACCTATGGCATGTCCGTCGACGTCGAGTTCTGATCCCGTCCGCTCGCGGCGGCGATGGGCCACGACGCGAACCTTCTTCGCGTTCGCGTCCCTGTTGGTCGTCCTCGCCGGTTGCGAGACGGAGTCGCCGCAGGCGACCGATGACGACACGCGTCCCTGGACTCGCGAAGTGGTCGCGCAGCGCCTCGACGAGATCCGCAACACGTCGACGGAGGCGGGCCGCGTGGCGATGCTCACCGAGCTCGCGGAGCGTGCAGGGCCCGACGCCGCCGACCTGCTCCAGCACGAGGTCTCGAGTCGGGTCACGACCTGGCGGCGACTGGACCGGCTCCTGCTGATCGACGCCTGGTCGCGGCTGGAGCCGGCGGCAGCGACGCGCTGGGCGAACGTCGGGGCCTCGAACGACATGGCGAACGTCGCGATGGAGATCGCCGTCGCGAACTGGGCGCGCAGGGACCCGCAGCAGGTGATCAGCGCGTTCCCGGACATCGGGGGCGCGGGGCTCGACGGCGTCGTGTCCGGTTGGTTCGAGGGCGGCCACCCGGGGCTCGAGGTTTGGATCGTCGAAGGCCTCGAGGTGTCGACCGTGCCGGGGCAGGCCGCGCTCGCGAATTATTTCCGCCGAGCGATCGAGGCCGAGGGGCTCGAGGGCGCTCGGCGACGTGCGGAGCAGATGATCTCGGACTTTCCCGGGGTGCATCGCCGCGTGACGATCCTTCGTCAGGCGGCGTCCGAGATCACGATGATCGATCCGGATGCCGGGATCGCCTACTACGAATCACTGCAGTCCGACGAAGACGGCCCCGCCGTGTTGAGCGAGGTCGCCCAGCGCCTCGCGCATCACGACGGGCGGCGGACTCTCGAATGGCTACGCGCGCGGACCGAGGTCGACGATGACGAGCGGATGCGCATCACGCGCGCCGCCTATCAGATCTGGGGCACGTGGAAGCGACCCGAAGCGATGGCCTGGGCGCTCGAGATCCCCGAAGCGGAGCGCAGCGCGCGATGGTTCACCGGCGTGGCGAGCCGGATGGTCGGCATGCTCTCCTGGGAACATCCGGAGCAGGCGATCGAGTGGTCCGCGCTGATCCCCGATCCGAAGGAGCGTGAGCTCGCGCTGGTCTCGATCGTGCGTCGTTGGCGCGGCAAGAATCTGATCGCTGCCGAGGCCTGGCTCGAGAGCTCCGATCTCTCCGAAGAGGCGCGAGCGAAGGCGCGCTTCTATCCGAAGAACTTCAAGGGGCGGAAGCCGCCGGGCGGCTGAGTCGCGGCGGGCCGTGCGCTACTGGACCTTGTAGCCGAGCGCGCGCAGCTGATTGAGCTCCAATTCCGTCAGCTCCCGCGTCTCGGGCTCACCCCAGACCGGCGCCTCGACGGCGAGCCGGTCGGCGCGCTCCCGCATCCGCGCCACGGCATCGGGGCGGGCCTCTGCGACGTCCGCCAGCTCGAACGGGTCGGCGTCGCTGTCGAAAAGCTCCTCCCGAAGGCCCCCCGGCGTCTCGAAGCGCACGTAGCGCTCGCTGCCGTGTGTGAGGGCGTAGGTCCGCTTCCCGGAGTCCCCGCGTCCCCAATTCTGGCTGAGATGCGCGAATCCCTCGCGCGCGGCCGCTGCGTCCGCCCGCTCGGATTCGAGAGGCAGGTGGGTCGCCGCGGAAAGGATCTCCGGTACGAGCGAGACGCCGTCGGGAGCGGGTTCCGACGGGGGTACGTCGAGGTCGAGCAGGTCGTAGACGGTCGGCCAGATGTCGACGTTCCTCGATCGGGAGTCGACGACGGCGCCGCCTTCTTCGAGGCGGAAGGGGAAGACGATGATGAAGGGGACCTCCGTCTCTTCGCGATAGAGGTACTTCGCGTGTCCTTCGTGTCCGCGCTCGCGGAACGCCTCGCCGTGGTCCGAGCCGATCACGATCACGGTGTTCTTGAAGAGCCCCCATTCGAGCATCTGGCCGAAGATTTCGGCGAGGGAGTCGTCGGTCCAGCGGATCGAGTTGTCGTAGATGTCCGAGTAGGTCGTCCCGAAGAGCGCCGACTGTTCGTCGTAGGTGTACTCGTGGACGTCCATCAGATGGACGTAGAGGAAGAAGCGGTCGTTGCGGTTCGCGCGCATGAATTCGATCGCGGAGCGGGTCACGTCGAGATCGTTGCCCCGGAACTCGACGGTCGGGTTCGCGAGGAAGACTTCGCGATCCATCGGGAGCCGCGGCGGCCGCGTATACACGTCGAAGCCCTGGTCGAAGCCGAAGGTCGGGGCGACCCAGCCGTTGCGGAAGATGCCGATCGTGCGGAACCCGTTCGCGGAGAAGACCTCCGCCGGCATCACGGCCTCGCCCGGAATGACCGAGTCGAATTGCAGGACGCCGGTCCGGGTCGGGTTGAATCCGGTCCACATCGACGCCATCGAGGACTTCGTCCAGGACGACTGGGCCAGGTGCCGGTCGAAGCGCACCCCGAATCGCGTGACGTCGGCCAGGGTCGGGCTCGTGTCCCGCTCGTATCCGTACGCCGACAGCCGGTCCGCCCGGAGCGTGTCGATCAGGATGAAGAGCACGTTGACGTCGTCGCGGTCGCGGAGGGTCGCGATGTCGTCGCTGGTGCCTGCCGGCCAGAGCTCCGGACTGCCGGCCGCGTCCCCGCCGCGGTCGCAGCCCGCGATCAGCACGGTCAGCAGCAGGAGCGCAGGAACGAGGGCGCGCGCACGCGTTGCGGCGACCCGGCGGGTTCGAATCGTCATCGAGGACTTGTGCGCTCCGGCCCAGAGGGGCGAGAATGAGTGCAACCTATAGCGGGTGAATGAGGGAGACACGAGTGTTCGCTGGCCGACCCAGAGCGAAATGGGTTCTACCCATCGTCCTGAATCTGCTCCTGTCCGGCTGTGCCGGAGATTCGATCGAGCGGGCGAAGGCGCTCACGGGCGAAGGCGAGATCGACGAAGCGGTCGCGATGATGCAGCGGCTGATCGACCTCGATCCCGAGAACGTCGAAGCCCAGTTCGAGTACGGAACGCTCCTCCAGCGCACGGGGGCGACCGGGCTCGCGGTCTGGCCCCTGCGCAAGGCGATGGAGGATCCTGCCTGGCGGACGCGCGCCGGGATCGCGATCGCCCGTGGTGCCCTCGCGAGTTCGAATCCCCAGGACGCGATCGCCCCGGTGAGCGAGGTGCTCGAGCACGAGCCGGACAACGTCGAGGCGCTCACGGTGCGTGCGAACGCGTACGCGGCGACGCGCATGCATCTCGACGAGGCCCTCGAGGACGTGGATCGCATCCGCCAGCTCGATCCCGAGAACGTCGAGTCGTACAAGCCGGAGGTGCAGGCCTACCTGCACGCGGCGATGACCGAGGAGGCCGCGCACGTCCTCGACGAGCTCGGGGACGTGCTCCTCGAGAGCGATCCGAGCGAGGCCGACGAGGCCTGGTACTGCACGACGATGTCGCTCTTCGCCCAGGAGAGCCGCGAGTTCGAGCTCGCGACCGAGCGATGGAACGAATGCCTCGGGCGGTTTCCGTCGAACCTGTCGGCGGTCACACAGGCGGTTCTGTACTTCGAGTCTCAGAACGACGGCGAGCGCGCGATCGAGATCCTCGAGACCGCGATCGATGACCTGGCGATCGGACCCGCGCTCAACCTCCGCACCGGCCTCGCTGCTCGCCTGGCGGCCCGTGGGCGGATCGAAGAAGCTTCCGAGATCCTGGCGGAGGGGACCGAGGAAGGTGTTCGTCCCGTCGTCGCTTCCCAGTACTGGCACGCGCTGGCGAGTCTCCACGACGACCACGGAAGGACGCGGGACGCCCTCGATGCGGCTCTGGCCGCCTGGAGCGTGGACAAGCAGCTCTCCGCCACACACGTCTCGAAAGAGCTCGTCCTCGCCGATCTCGCGATCCGGGCAGGGGACCTCGAACAGGCGTCGTTGATCGTCGATGCGATGGCGCCAGGGAGTCACAGGGAGCTCGCTCGGGCGCGCGTCGCGCACGAGCGCCGCGACTATCGCGCTGCCCTCGATGCGTATACGGAGTCCGTGCGCCTGTGGCCGAACAATCCCTTCGCGCGATACCACGCCGGACGAGCGGCGGAGTCGCTCGGGCGATTCGGAGAGGCGATCGACTCGTATCGTTATGCGACGCGGATCGCACCTGGGGCCACGAACGCCGAGGTGCGGATCGCGCGGATCCAGGCGGCAGAGGGGAACGTGCTGGCCGCCGCCGACACGATCCGGAACCAGGCGGCCCGGGCTCCCCTCGACGTCGAAGCGGAGCTGTTCTTTGCGGAGCTGCTCGGCCGTGTCGTCGAGAGCGACGAGCTGCGCGAGCGCTTCGATCAGTGGGCGCGGAGGCAGCCCGATCTCGTCGCGAACGGCTTCGCGGCGGTGCTCTCGGGGTTGCGTCGGGGGGGGCGGATCGACGCGTGTCTCGCCCTGAGCGACGAGACCGATCTCGCGTGGGTGCTCGCCCATGGCGATGGCACGCTCGTGCTGCGGGAGCTCGTGCGGTGCGCCCATGCGGCGAACCAGCCCGCTCGCGCGCGGAGCCTCGTGCGCGATGCGCTCGCGTCGAACCCCAACGTGCCGGCGCTGCGTGCCATCGAGGCCCTCGACTTCGAGATGGCCGAGGCGGACCCGCAGCAGGTCGGGGACGCATGGAAGCATGCGTATGAGACCCGTGCCTTCGACGACCCCTTCGTGATCCTTGCGCATGCGCGGGGCATTGCTGCGGCCGATCCCGAACGATCATTCGCGCTCGCGACTTCAGCGCTCGAACTCGAAGGCTTCGAGGCCGAAGCGGTGCACTCCGTGGCCGAGGCCCTCGTCGCCGCTGGCGAGACCGGGCAGGCGGAGGCGCTCTATCGCGAGTTGCTCGAGCGGCGCGCCCACGACGGCCCGGCCGCGCTGGCCCTCGGCGAGGCACGGTTGCTGTGGGGCGAAGCGGGGCCGCGGCTCCTCGATCTCGCGAATCGCGCCGCGCGATTCGATGGCTCCCGGGAGAGCCTGGTCCTGCTCGCCGACGTCCTGGAGGCCCGCGGAGAGTTCGCGGAGTCCCAGCGGGTACGGAATCTCGCGGGCCGGCGGGTCGAATCGAAAAGATGACACCAAATTCGAAGATTTCGTTGTTTTTCCCGCGGGGTTTCTGATAAAACAGTGATACCTATGCTGATGGGGCTGGAGCCTCACACCCAAGACACGCGTCGGCGTATCCCGCCGACTCGAGGGAGTTTCCCGAATGAAGACTCAAATTCTCACGGCCATCGCGGCCGCCGCCGTTCTCGCGGGTGGGTTCGTCCTTCCGCAGGAGTCGCAGGCGGCCTGTAACGGTGGCGTCTGTCCGCTGAGCTTCGGTTCGATGCGCCTGATGCCCGGCAATGGTCGTCAGTTCCCGCGAACCCCGAGCTCGCTGCCCGGCCCGACCGTCCCGGGCAACATCGCCGGCACGACGTCGTCGCCGCCGCCGAACCTCATCTCTTCCATGAACTGGAACCGGGGTCTGCCGCGCGCGACGGCCTCCGCGCAGGTCACGGTCTCGTCCGGTGCGCATCCGCGCTCGATCATGATGACCGGCGGCCAGATCCAGCGCGTGGCCGGCACCGAGGTCGACCGCGAGCAGGCGTTCCTCGCGAACCCGATGCTCTTCGAAGTGCGTGACCGAAAGGGCATGAGCTTCCCGAGCGCGCCCGCGACCTTCGCGGCCGGCGGCCGGCTCGGTCCGGCGACGGTCACCTGGTGCGCTGGCGCGCCGCTGCCGTCGGTTTCCTATCAGGCCTGCGTCGGTCCGAACACGGTCTCGACGACGCCGACCAGCTTCAACCAGACGCCGACGCTCTTCCCCGGTCTGCTCCGCTACACGGCGACGTCGAACCAGTTCGGCGGCTCCGCGGGTGGTAACTTCGTGAACAACGAGGGCGCCGCGCTGATCAACATCTCGGGTCTCCCGGGAGCGGCGCTGCCGGGTACGGTCCCGGCGCTGCGCGCCGTCGGCGGGCTCACCAACCCGGTGAACGCCGGACAGGGCTGGTCGAACCTGAGCACGGTCCTCGGTGTGCGCACGATCATCACGGCGATGATCACGACCAACGGTCTGGCGACACCCTTCAGCAACGCGACGGCGTTCCCGTCCTTCGGCAACCCCGGCGCGGCGATCGGCATGACGATCATGCAGGTCCCGGGCGAGGCGGTGCAGAACGCGTTCGGTCCGTTCACGACGGGTCGCGTGACGATGCTCGAGTCGGTCTTTCCGGCGAACAACTACCGGATGACGGGGGCCGATCAGCGCAACCCGACGAACGGTGAGGGCACCGTGTCGATGGTCGCGGGAATGCTCCAGAACCGACCGCAGTCGATCCTGTCGTCGACCTGGCGCACGAGCGTTCAGCTCTGGCTGCCGGAGCCGGGTCTCGCGATCGGGCTCTTCGCTGGCCTCGGACTTCTGGGGGGTCTCTCGCGACGTCGCCGATAGCCGCGGACGGATACGCGCATCGGTCGAAATCTCCACGACCGCGCGGATCGACTAAGGCGACAACGTGAATCGAGCCCCCCGTGCTTCGGCGCGGGGGGCTCTCGCGTTTCGGTGAGGACAGCCAGGGACGATCGCTGCATCGCATGAACTACGCCTACACCCTCGAGAAGCGGGCCCGGATGAGCCCGGATCTCGAAGCCATCTACGACGTCGCGACCGATCGGCGCTTCACGTTCCGTGCGCTCGACGAGCGCTGCAATCGGATCGCGAACGCGCTCCTCGACGCGGGGATCGCGAAGGGAGATCGGGTCGCGATCCTCCTGATGAACGGCGTCGAGTTCTGCGAGACCTTCTTCGCCGTCGCGCGCATCGGAGCGATCTGCGTGCCGCTCAATTGGCGCCTCACGGCGGAGGAGCTCGCGTTCGTCCTGCGCGACTGCGGCGCCTCGCTTCTCGTGTATGGGACGGAGTTCGTCGACGTGGCGCGGGATCTGCGGGCGACGCACGCGACGCCGGAGCCCGTCGACGTTCGCGCCTGGTGGCAGGTCGGTGGCGGTGCCGAAGGGGACGCCGTCGAATACGACGCATTGCTCGTCTCGTCGTCCACGACGCCGCCTCGGGTGGAAGCCGGTGGCGACGACGAGCTCTTCATCCTCTACACGTCGGGAACCACCGGCCGGCCGAAGGGCGTCGTTCAGACACACGAGGCTTGCGCGTGGTGCGATTTCTCGATGATGGCGACGTGGGAGTCTCGCTATGCGGATCGATTCCTGCTGGCGCTCCCGCTCTTCCACATCGGCGCGCTCGGGCCGATGGCGACGAATGTCCACCGGGGCATGACGAGCGTCGTCCTGCGCAGCTTCGACCCCTCCCAGGTGTGGCGGCTGATCGAGGAGGAGCGGATCACATGCATGATGGCGGTCCCGGCGATGCTGCTCGCGATGCAGGCGGCTCCTGAGCGCGCGACGGTCGACCGCTCGTCGCTGCGCTGGATCAAGTGCGTGGCGGCGCCGGTTCCCGTTTCGACGATCGAGACCTACCACGCCCAGGGCATCCTCGTCCTGCAAGCCTATGGCATGACCGAGTGCTGTGGTCCGGCCACCATCACCAGCGCCGAGGAGGCGGTCTCCAAGGTCGGCTCGGCGGGGCGTCCGTTCTTCCACGTCGAGATCCGTGTCGTCGATTCAGACGGGCACGACGTCGCGCCGGGGGAGGCGGGGGAGGTCTGGATCGGCGGACCGCATGTCATGAATCGCTATTGGAACCGACCCGAGGCGACGGACGAAGTGCTGGTCGATGGCTGGCTGAGATCCGGCGACCTCGGCTCGCTCGACGATGACGGCGCGCTCTTCATTCACGACCGGATCAAGGACATGATCATCTCCGGTGGTGAGAACGTGTACCCCGCGGAGGTCGAGGACGTGATCCTGTCTCATCCCGACGTGTCCGACGTCGCGGTCGTGGGGATCCCGAGCGAGCGGTGGGGCGAGTCCGGGTTGGCCGTGGTCGTGCGAGCCGATCCGTCACTCGATGGCACTGGCGTACTCGAGCATTGTCGAGGCCGACTGGCGCGATTCAAGCAGCCCGTCGAGGTGGTGTTCGTCGACGAGATTCCCCGGAATCCGAGCGGAAAGATCCTGAAGCGATTGCTGCGCGAGCGCTTCGCGCCGTCCGCGGGAGGGTAGGCCGACCGCGGGTGTCCGAAACCCGCGGGGATGCATAGAGCTGTCTAAAATCGCCGAAGGGTCCCGAAAAATCCCCACAACACGCTCGAGAATCATGATAGGTTGCACTTAACCTGGGAAGGTTGGGAGCGTCTGCGTCAGCGGACGCGCCGGACGGCTTGTTCATTCGTCTACGGATCGCCCCAGGTCATCCAATCGTCAGGCCGGGTCATGCGGAAGATCCTCCGCGCCCGGTCGTCTCGCACGCCCGTCGAGTCGTTCTCGTCGAGCCCGCGAGCAGACAACCCGAGGTGCTCCATGAATCGAATGCTCTCTCTGCTGACCGCGATGGCGGTCGTCGTTCTCGTCCCCGCTTCGGCGTTCGCTCTCAGCGTGTCGATCGTCAATGTCCAGAGCAGCGGCGGCAACACGGCGCTGCTCGAAGACGGCGACGTGCTCACCCTCGATCTACTCGTCGAGAACGCTGGCAACGTCGACCTCTTCGGCTCTTCCGTGGCCGTCCGCGGCTACGACCCGGAAGGCGATGGCCACCTGAACAGCCTGCTTCCGTCCGGCGGTGCCGTCACGAGCTCGATGTTCAACGTTGCGAACCCGAGCCCCGGCCAGCACTTCGGCGGGATCACCAACGTGCTCACGGCACCCGACTTTCGCGGCGCCCCCGGTGCCGGCGGCCCGCCGCTCGAGCGTCACGCCGTGCTCTTCGAAGGTGTCGCGGTCGTTCCGTCGAACGGGGACGGTTCGCTCGATCCGGGTGCACTCGGTGGGGTGACCGGAACCGGCGGCATCCACTTCCAGATCCAGTTCACCGCGTCGACCGCGAGCTTGATCGGCGGTCCCGCGGAGAGCTTCGTACTCGACATCGGCAACCACGCCGCTCTCGGTCACCTGTCGATCACCAATGGGGGTGCGACCACCCCGTTCGGCAACGCGGTCCACGCAGTCACCGTCGTTCCCGAGCCGGGCACGGCGCTCCTGCTGGGTCTTGGTCTGACGGGCCTCGCGGCTCGCCGCCGCTAGGAGATCGCTGCGGTCTTCGTCGATGCGGCCGCATACGTACCGGCGAGGAGCGAAGAGTGGACGACCCGCGTGCGTGAGCGCGCGGGTCGTCTACGCTCGAAGCGAGACGTCGCGCCCCTTGCCACGTCCAGTCGAAGGAGAATGCCATGTTCGCTCGCCCGCCGACGATGCCGCTGTTGATCGTCTCGGTCCTGCTCGCGATCGCATTTCTCGGCGCCGGAGCTTCGAAGCTCTCGGGAGCCGAGGACATGATCGCCAACTTCGAGCGCTTCGGGCTCGGTACCGTGTTCATGTACTTCATCGGGACGTGTGAGGTGGCCGGGGCGATCGGGCTCTTCACCCGCAACCTCGCCGCGCTCGCCGCAGCCGGGCTCGTCATCATCATGGGGGGCGCGATCGCGATGCACTTGATGGCCGGGGATCCGGCCGGTGCCGCAGGGCCCCCGACGGTTCTGATGGCGCTCAGCGCATTCGTCGCCTGGTCGCGGCGGCCGCAGGCGGACGCGACCTAGGGCGCTAGTCGAAGGCGATCTCCGGGCCGATCGGCACCACGCGGGTCGGATTGATCACGGCGTGGCTCTTGTAGTAGTGGCCCTGGATGTGATCGAGCCGGACGGTCTCCGCGACGCCGGGCATCGCGTAGAGCCGTCGCGTGTAGGCCCACATGTTCGGATAGTCCTGGATTCGCCGCAGGTTGCACTTGAAGTGGCCGTGGTAGACCGCGTCGAAGCGGACGAGGGTTGGGAAGAGGCGCCAGTCCGCTTCCGTGGGGCGATCTCCGACCAGGTACTCGCGGCCTTCGAGTCGTTCTTCGAGCCAGTCCAGCGTGTCGAAGAGCGCCGTGACGTTCTCCTCGTAGGCGTCCTGGCTGAACGCGAACCCGCACTTGTAGACGCCGTTGTTGAGCGTGTGGTAGACGCGTTCGTTCACCGCATCGATCTCGTCGCGCAGCGGCTCCGGGTAGTAATCGCCCTCGGTCGCTCCGGCGCCGTCGAAGGCGTCGTTGAACATTCGGATGATCTCCGAGGATTCGTTGCTCACGATTACGCCGCTCTTCTTGTCGAAGAGCACGGGGATGGTGCATCGCGTCGTTGCGAGCGGCTCCGACGCGACGTAGACGTCGCGAATGAATTTCGCCCCGTTGATCGGATCCGGGATCACGCCGTCGTCCGGCTCGAAGCTCCAGCCGTCAGGGCCCATGAACCAATGGACGACGGACTTCGAGACGATCTGCTCGAGGCCCTTCAGCTTGAGGAAGATGTGCGTTCGGTGGGCCCAGGGGCAGGCGTGGCCGACGTAGAGGTGATATCGATCCGGCTCGGCCTCGAAACCCGATTCGCCGCTTGGACCGGCGGAGCCGTCCGGCGTCACCCAGTTGCGAAAGACGGATTCAGCGCGCTTGAACTCGGCTCGACCGCCGCGCTTTCCATCGAGCATGTCCTCGGTCCACACGCCGTCCACGAGCATCGCCATGTCAGGGTGCCTCCTCGCCGTGCTCTTCGATCACCCACTCGAGGAGCCTGCGACGGAACAACATCCCAGCCTGGTCGCTCTGGATCACCATCTCGTCGCCTTCCGTCGTGTCCTCGTCGAGGACCTTCTGCATGTGGCCGACCGCCCAGCGGTCCTCCTCGAAGCCGTTCTTGATGAACTCGCGCTGGAGCTCGAAGAGCATGTCGTTGTCCAGCTCGTAGTTGAGCGTGATCGACCAGAAGTAGTGGCAAGAGCTTTTCGTCTCGGGCGTCACGTAGTGCATGATGTGCTGCTCGAGGACGATCGGATCGTCGGAGTCCGGATCGATGAGGGTCGGTGCGTAGCCCTGGAATACGCCGGGTGAGAGCGAACGGCCGCCGTCGTGGCGCTCGAGCTTCTTGCCTTCGGCGAGTGGCTGAGCGGGCGGGGGCAGGGTGCGCATGATGCGCTCGACGTCATCGTCGATGCGGTTCAGGTGAGGACCGAGGTCGGTTTCCGTGAGCGTGGATTCGAGGGTGAAGAAGCGGTCGTCGACGTTGAACGAGTTGCGGTGCAGATAGGCGAAATGGGTCAGATCGTTCAGGTTCTCCTGCATGAAGAGATAGCTTCCCTGCATGTCGGTCGCGTCGAGGAAGGTTCGATAGTTGTCGGTATCCGAGAGGAAGGGGAGGTCGGGATACCTGGATTCGTCGGGTTCGCCGTCGCCCATCCAGATGAAGACGAACGGACCGTTCTCGCGGACCTCGTACTTCTTGAGAGACCGGTTCTGGAAACGTGATTGACAGGGGACGCGCAGGACCTGTCCGCTCGCGTCGTAACGAACCCCGTGATAGCCGCAGACGAGCTCGTCGCCTTCGAGAAAGCCCTCGGCGAGGGGGAAAGAGCGGTGCAGGCAGCGGTTTTGCAGCGCGACGAGCTCTCCGGCTTCGGTCCGGTAGAACACGATCGAACGCTCGAGCAGGGTCTTCGCCTTCGGCTTGCGGTCGAACTCCTCGGTGAGACCGGCGACGTACCAATGGTCGTAAAGAAGAGGGAGTTGGATGTAGTCACGCACGTGACGGATCTGGTCGGCATACTTCGTCATGGTCGCCTCCTCTATGGCGATAAAAGAGTGTCACCTACTCGGGGCGCGGGCTGCGCGACTATCCGATCGCCTGCAACGCTTTGGCGAGTGGCTCGAGCGCTTCGACCCGGTACGGATTCCGCATCGAGAAGAGCACGAGATCGACGCCCGCCTCGCCGAGCGCAGCCGCGGTTGCGGCGGTCGCTTCCGGCGCCTCGTCCGCCGCCCACGCGATCTGGACCGACTTCCGGATCGAGGCCACGTCGCGCCCGACGTCCTGGCAGTGACGTTCCAGGACCGCGAGCTTGGCGCGGAACGCGTCCGGTCCCGCGAAGGGCAGATTCCAGTGGTCCGCGAAGCGCGCCGCGATTCGGAGCGTGCGCTTCTCTCCGCCGCCGCCGATCACGATCGGCGGGCAGCCTTGCGGGCCCTTCGGCTCACAGCGCGCGTTCGTCAGCTGGTAGTACGCACCGGAGAAGTCGGTGTGCTCGTTGGAGAGCAGGAAGCGCACGACTTCCACGCCCTCTTCGAAGCGATCCATCCGCTGGCCCATCGGGAGGAGCGGAATTCCGTAGGCCTCGCTCTCCTCCTCATGCCAGCCGGCACCGAGTCCGAGCTCGAGTCGTCCGCCGCTCACGACGTCGAGGGTCGCTGCCATGTTCGCGAGCACCGCAGGGTGGCGGTAGGGAATGCCCGTGACCATGCAGCCGACGCGGAGGCGTTTCGTCGCCTGAGCGAGGGCGGAGAGCGTGACCCAACCTTCGAGGCAGGGCCCATTCTGGTCGCCGACCAGCGGATAGAAGTGGTCGAAGTTCCAGGCGCTCTCGAAGACCTCGATCTCGTCGGCGGCCTGCCAGATCTCGAGCTGGGTCGACCACGGAGCGTGCTGGGGCGGGGTCTTGATTCCGAATCGCATGGCGCTCCTGGGGAGGAGGCGCTCGATCAGCGCCGGCGTCTTAGAAGTCGACCGATATTGAGTATCACCCATGCGAAGGTTCCGAGGTAGGCCTCGGGGGGCGGTATTCGCCGCGGCTCGACGATTTCGGGCCAGGCCGTCAGCGATTCGTGACTCTCGCCCTGGTGCCAGCGCGCGAGCAGGTCGTCCGGATCGACGTCGATCCCGATCGGATTGATCGCGAAGCGCCCGTCGCCGAGAAAGGCGTTCGTCTCTTCGCGGCTCTTGAAGACGTCGACCTGCAGCTCCACCACGTTGCCGTCCGGATCCTTGTAGTAGAAAGAGAGCGTCGCGCCGTGGTTCACCGGCCAGACGGGCTCGATCCCCAGGCCCTTCAATCGTTCGTACGTCTGTAGCAGGCTCGAGATGGAGTCGTAGGTGAAGGCGACGTGATCGACGCCCGCGGCACCGCGCCAGTTCGGAAGCAGGCCCGGCACATTGAGCACGGCCATCCGATGGTGCTCGTCGTCGAAGTAGAGGAAGGTCGCCGCCGGGCTCGAGGCGGTGATCTCCATCCCGAGCACGTTCTGGTACCAATCGACGACCTCTTTGTATTTCGTCGTCTTCACGACGAAATGCGCGAGCTTCATCGGCTTGATCGCCTCGGTCTGCATGGGGGCTCCTTCCGGCGAAGGTACGCGTGCCTAGGAGGCGGCGACGACTTCGCTCCGCATCGTACCGATCTTCTCTGCGGTCATTTCCACGACGTCGCCGGGCTTCAAGAACGTCCCGCTCGCAACACCGACCCCCGACGGCGAGCCGGTCAGGATGACGTCGCCCGCATCGAGGGTCATGAACTTCGTGATCTCGTGGATGCACCGCGCGACGCTGTGGATCAGCTCCGTCGTGCGCGCGTCCTGCCGGATCTCGCCGTTCACCTTCGTCTGGATGCCCACGTCGAGGGGCTCCGGAAACTCGTCCTTCGTGACGAGGGACGGGCCGAGGGGCTTGAAGCCGTCCATGCCCTTCGCGTGGGAGAGCTCGTACATCGGCGTCGTCATGGCCAGGCGCTGGATGTCCCGCGCGGACACGTCGTTGCCGAGGGTGTATCCGACGACGTGGTCCATCGCGTCGGCCTCGGCGATCCGGGCGCCGCCGCGCCCGATCACGACCCCGAGCTCGATCTCGTAGTCGACGTTGTCGGGGGCGACCGCCGGGAGCACGATCGGGTCGTTCGGGCCGACGACGGCGGTGCCGGAGGTGAGGAAGAAGACCGGGAAGTCGGGCGGCGTCACGCCGATCGCCTTCAGCTGCTCGCGGGTCTCCTCGACGTGGCTCGTGTAGTTGATGCCGATGCCGATCACCTTGTTGGGGCGCAGGATCGGCGCGAGGAGCTCGACGTCGCCGAGCGCGACCGTCTCACGCACGGAGGCGGAACGCGCGGCCGCGAGGTTCGGATCCGCTCGCAGCTGCTCGCCGAGGTCGGCGGCGGGGAGGTCGACGAGGTCGAGGCGACCGTTGCTCGTTTCGCGGGCGATGCCGCGATCCGTCGTGAAGAGCTTCATGAGGGGTCCCTTCCCTGGGTCGCTAGGCGCGACCGAGGATCGTGTCGAGCGCTTCGCGGAGCGCGGTCTCGGAATCGGCGGGCAGCGCGGCCGTTCGCCACCCGACGTGCCCGTCCGGGCGCACCAGGACGGCGCCCGTCGTCACGTCGTAGAGCTTCGGGAAGACGTCCGCCGGATCCGCGACGTCTTCGCCGACGATCACCACGTCGACGGGCTGTGACTGGCTGGCCGCCGCGGCGCGCCAGGTGTCGGCGTTCTCCGGGGTCGCGAGGAGCGTGAACCGGCCGTCGAAGAGATCGAGGCTCGAGGCCAGGGCGCCGTCCCGGACGATGCCGAAGTGGGGCGCTCTGGAGCCGGGGCGAGCGGTCGGCGCGAGGTCGAGGTCCTCGTCCTCGCGCTCCGGGAGCGCGGTCCCGTCCTGTAGGAGCGCGCCCGTCTCGTAGTGGAAGCAGAGGTCCCGACCGATCGCAGCGAAGTGCGCCTTCTCGCCGTCGACGAGGGTCTGGATCTCCTGCGAAAGGGCTTCGATCGAGATCTCGCCGCTCGAGAGTCGCTTCGCCTGGTGGTTCGCGCCTGGGCCGACGATCGGCGCGAAGTTCACCGCGTTCCGCACGCTCCACTCGCTGTTGCTCTGGGCGATCGGCTTGCGCTCTTCGCCGTAGGTGTCGATCAGGGACGCGTCTGCGCGTCCGGAGGCGACCGCGGCGAGCTTCCATGCGAGGTTGTGCGCGTCCTGCAGGCCGGTGTTCATGCCGAAGCCGCCGGTCGGCGGGAAGCGGTGGGCCGCGTCGCCGGCGAGGAGCACGCGGCCTTCGCGATAGCGCTCCGCGATCTGCGCCGTCATGACCCAGGGCCGCACCGAGCGGATCTCGGGCTTCGCGTCGAAGCCGATCGCGCGTTCCAGGATGGCCTTGCAGCGCGCATCATCGAAGCTCTCGAGGGGCTCGTCGTCGTCCATCCACGGAGAGTGGAACACGAACCGTTCCCGTCCGTCCATGCAGATGAAGGTGCCGGGCGTTTCCTCGTCGATCGTCCAGAACAGGACCGACGGACGTTTGGCGGTCACCTCCGCGAGATCGGCGACGAAGTAGATGCCGACCACGCGCCCGAGCTGTTCGGGGCCTTCCATCTCGATTCCGATCTGACGTCGCGTGAGGCTGCCGGCGCCGTCGCAGCCGACGACCCAATCGGCGTGTACGACCCGCTCGACACCATCCCGGCGAATCGTCGCCCGCGCGCCGTCGTCGAGCGTCTCGACTCCGACGAGCTCGCTCCGATACTCGATCCGACCGCCGCTCTTCTCGGCCAGCGTGGCCAGGATCGGTTCGACGCGGTCCTGCGCGCACGACGCGGGGCGCGCCGGCGTGGCCGCCATCAGCTCGCCGAGCTGGTCGGGGGAAGGCGAGATGTCCAGGCAGGCGAACTCGTGGCCCGTCATCGACTCGACGATCCGCACGTTGGTCCCGGCTTCCGTCGGTAGCGCTTCCGCGTAGATCGACGCGTCGAGCCCGAGCATCCGGAACAGCTCCATCGACCGGATGTTCACGACGTGGGCCTGGGGATGATCGGTCGGCCCGTCGTCGCGGTCGATCAAGAGCGACTCGACGCCGTAGCGCGCGAGCAGGACGGACAGCATCAGGCCCGTCGGCCCGCCGCCGACGATCAGGACCGGGACGCGTTCTTCAGTGGTCATCCATTCTCTCTCTGACTCCCGGCGCAAATCGCGTTCACGACGAGGTCGGCATAGGCGTCGAGTTCTTCCGGCGCGGCGAGATCCCGTCCGCTGAGCGCCACGCTCTGGGCGGGTTGGGCGAGCACGGCCGCGGTTCCGAGCATGAGGAAGAAGATGTGGACGGGGTCGCCCTTCGTGACGGCGCCGCGATCCTGACCGCGGGCGATCGCGCCGACGATCATGTCGTAGGCGGAGCGCAGGTGACGATCGACGAGCCAGTCGAGGCGATCGCTCTGGCGACTTCCCTCGTGCATCATGAAGCGCGCGAGCTCGGGGACCTCGGCGCTGAACTGAACGAACTCGCGGATCAGCAATCGTACGCGCGTCGCGTCGTCGACACCGGCCAGCCCTTCGGCGCGCGCCGTGGAGCGCTCGCGCAGCCGTTCGAAGAGGCCGTCGGCGACCGCCTGCCACAGCGCGAGCTTCGTCTCGTAGTGGTAGATGACGAGCTGCTGGGTGACGCCGGCGCGGCGAGCGATCTCGCCCGTGCTGGCGCCGTCGAAGCCGGAGTCGGCGAAGGCGGCGAGGGCCGCCCGTTCGATCCGGTCGCGGGTCTCTCGGGCCCGTCGCTGGACGGGGCGGGCGGCGCTGCGGGAGGGGGCTGAGGTCGCCAAGGGAGGGGTTTCCTTGTGGAGTGACAAGGAATCTATCCCTGATCCTTGTTGATCGTCAAGGGGGCCAGTGAGACTCCGAGGCCCTTTTCTGCGGCCGCTCTGCGCCGGACGCCGCGGCTATGCTGCCCCGTCCGCAAGCCCGACAACCTTATTCAGGAGACCTGCATGTTCAGCCACGTGATGCTCGGAGCGAACGACCTCGAGGCATCGAAGACCTTCTACGACGCCGTCCTCGGCACGCTCGGGATCGGCCCCGGCGTCGACAACCAGGGCCGCTACTTCTACATGAGCCCGCAGGGTGTCTTCGCGATCACCAGCCCGATCGACGGGGAGCCCGCGACGTCCGCCAACGGCGGTACGGTCGGCTTCATGGTCGAGAACGACGAGCAGGGCGACGCGTTCCACGCCGCCGGCGTCGCGAATGGCGGCACTGCGATCGAGGATGCGCCGGGCCGACGCGAGAACGGGATGTACCTCGCGTATCTGCGAGACCCGTCCGGCAACAAGATCTGCGCACTCGCGCGACCCGCGTGATGGCACGGGCCGGGGCAGGGTGGAAGACGCCGGCCCCGGCCCGTTTCGCATTCGTCCCCGTACCGCGACCGGATCGGAGCCCCGCTTGACCTTCTTCTCCGACTGGCAGCGCCGATACAACGTCGTCGCGCTGTCCTTCCTCGCGGTCACGATCTGTTACATCGATCGCGTCAACATCAGCGTCGCGATCATCCCCATGTCCGAGGAGCTCGGCTGGGACGTCGAGACCCGGGGCGTCGTCCTCGCTTCCTTTGCCGCGGGCTACATCACGCTCCAGCTCGTCGGGGGCCGGCTGGCGGATCGGTTCGGCGGCAAGGTCGTCCTCGGTGTCGGCGTGATCCTGTGGTCGCTCTTTACGATCTTCACGCCCCCGGCGGCCTTCATGGGCATGGGCGCGCTGCTCCTCGCCCGAGTCGGCCTCGGCATGGGCGAGGCCGTCACCTATCCGTCCTTCTTCAGCCTCTTCGGTCGCTGGATCCCGACGGCCGAGCGCGTCCGCTCGGTCGGCCTCGCGAACAGCGGCATCCCTCTCGGCACGATCCTCGGCCTGATCGTGACGCCGATGATCATCACCGCCTGGGGCTGGGAGTGGGCCTTCTACGGGTTCGGACTCGTGGGCTTCGTGTGGTTCGTGCCCTGGTACCTGATCGTGCGCGCCACGCCGGCGCAGGATCCGAAGGTCTCCGATGCGGAGCGTGGGCTGATCGCGGCGGACATGCCGGACCGCGACGACGAGACGCTGCCGGCGCTGCGGATCTTCCTTCGGAGCAAGGCCGTCTGGGCGATCATCGTCGCCCATTTCTGCAACAACTGGTCCCTCTACATCATGATCTCGTGGCTGCCCACGTTCGTGAACGAAGGCCTCGGCGTCGATTTCGAGTCCGTCGGCTGGATGACGATGATCCCGCACATCGCCTCGTTCGTTTTCATCAACGTCGCAGGTCAGGCCGCCGACCGGATGCTCTCCCGCGGCATGCCGGTCGTGCGCGTGCGCAAGATCATGCAGACAGTCGGGTGTCTGGGAACGGCGACTTCGCTCCTCGTGGTGGGCTACATCGAGACGGCCTGGGCGGCGATCGCGGTGATGACGATCGGAAGCGCCGTGGGTGCGTTCGTGACCGGCGGCTTCGCGGTGAACCACATGGACATCGCGCCGCGCCACGCCGGCACGCTGATGGGCCTGACGAACACCGCGGGCACGATCCCGGGGATGGTCGGCGTCTACGTGAGCGGGCTGATCCTGCAAGCGACCGGCTCGTGGACGGTCGTCTTCCAGGTCGCGGCCGGCGTCACCCTCGTCGGCTGGCTCGTCTTCCTCGCGTTCGGCAGCGGCGACCGCGAATTCGACTAGGCCGTCGAGCGTGCCGCCGCGGCGTGAACCCCTCGAATTCGGGGCTCTCAGCCCGCTTCGAGCATGATCTTGACCACGCCGTCCTCGCGCGCGTCGAAGCGGCGATAGGCCTCCGTTCCCTGCGAGAGCGGCATGCGGTGGCTGAAGAGTCCCTCCGCACGCAAACGTCCACTCTGGAGCAGCGGGATCAGGTGCGGCCACTGTCCGGTGACGCTCGCGACGCCCGCGCGAATTGCGATGTCCTTGTAGAGGAGGAGGCCCAGAGGAAGGACCACGTCCGGCTGTGGCAGCCCGATATACGACGCCGTCGCGCCGCGTCCGGCGATCCGGACCGTCGACTCGACCGCGCTCTTCGCGCCGGAGGCTTCGAAGACGCGGTGGACACCCCCGCCGGTCGCCTCGAGGATCTCGCCTTCCGCGTCCGCTCCGGGTGGAAGCGCCGTCGCGCCGAGTCGCTCGGCGTGGGCGCGGCGCTCCGCGACGGGGTCGAGCGCGAAGACCCGGGACGCGCCGAAGAGCAGCGCGAGCTCCACGCCGATCAGCCCGATCGGTCCGAGCCCGACCACCGCGACGGAGTCGCCGGCGACGAGACCCGTTCGCGTCACCCCGAAGTGGGCCGTGGCCATCGCGTCGGTCAGGAGCATGCACTGCTCGTCTCCGACACCCTCCGGCTTTCGGCGCAGCACCAGGTCCGCGTTCGGGACGCACACGTACTCCGCCTGTCCGCCATTCAGCTTGGGGCTGAGCCCGAACGCGTTGAGCGACTTGCAGGCGAAGCCGTTCCCGCTCCGGCATTCCCGACAGCGGCCACACCCGGAGCCGCCGGCGGCGAAGACGTCGTCTCCGACGGAGACCGTGTGCACGTCGGATCCCACCTCGACGACCTCACCGGAGAACTCGTGGCCGACGCAGAATCGCGGCGCATCGGCGCCGTAGTCGCGACTGCCGACGTGATCGCCATGGTAGATGTGCAGGTCGGAGCCGCAGATGCTGCAGAGCTCGACGCGCACGAGCGCGCTGTTCGGCGACACGAGGGTGGGATCGTCGAAGTCCTCGTAGCGGACGTCGCGGGGGCCGTTGAAGACGAGACCTTTCATGGTTCGCGAGCCTACACGATTCGCGAGTCGGTCTTGCCCCAGTAGCGATCCTTGAGCAGGCGCTTGTAGAGCTTGCCGGTCGGCAGTCGCGGGAGCTCCGCTTCGAAGTCGATGCTGCGCGGGCACTTGTAGTGGGCGATGTGCTCCCGGGCGTAGGCGAGGAGCTCCGCTTCGAGGGCGTCTCCCGGATCGGTGCCTTCGGCGGGCTGGACGACCGCCTTCACTTCTTCGCCCATGTCCTCGTTGGGCGCGCCGACGACCGCGACGTCCGCGACCTTCGGATGCATGATCAGCGCGTCCTCGATCTCCTGCGGGTAGATGTTCACGCCGCCGGAGACGATCATGAACGTCGCGCGATCCGTCAGGAAGAGGTAGCCGTCCTCGTCGACGTAGCCGACGTCGCCGAGCGCCGTCCAGTTCTCGTGCTCCGGATGCTGGACCGACTTCGTCTTCTCGTCGGCCTTGTGATACGAGAAGGGGCGGCGCGGCAGCTCGAAGTAGACGATGCCTTCTTCTCCGGTCGCGAGCTCCTTGCCGTCGTCGTCGCATATGTGGAGCACACCGAGCACGGGCTGTCCGACGGTACCCGGCTTCTTGCGCCAGGCCTCCGGCGACACGTGGGTGAGGCCGTTCACCTCGGTGCCCGCGTAGTACTCGTAGAGGATGTCGCCCCACCAATCGAGCATCTGCTGTTTGACGGGGCGGGGGCAGGGCGCCGCGGCGTGGATCGCGTACTGGTGGCTCGAGAGATCGAATCCCTCGAGCTCCTTCGGGTCGAGCTTCAACATGCGCGAGAACATCGTCGGAACCCACTGGCTATGTGTGACGCGATGGTCCTGGATGCAGCGCAGGGCCTCCCGCGGCTCGAACTTCGGCATCATGATCACGGTGCCGCCGAGGGCGAGGGTGCGCATCGTGAAGCCGAGGGGCGCCGAGTGGTAGAGCGGGGCGGGGGAGAGGTAGATCGTCTCCGGTCCGAAGTTCCAGAGGGCCTCCTGGATCTGCGCCTGGCCCGAGTCGTCTGCGACCCCCGACTTCGGCAGCGGGCGATAGATGCCCTTCGGCCGGCCGGTCGTCCCCGAGCTGTAGAGCATGAACGCGCCCTGCGGCTCCTCGGCGAGCGGCGTCGTCGGCACATCCGCGAGCGCACCGTCCAGATCCTCGAATCCGTCGACGCCGCCATCCTGCACCAGGAAGCGCTCGCAATTCGGCGCGTATTGCGGGACGTCCTTCGCGATGTCGCCGAGGTGGCGTGAGGCGAAGAATATGCGCGCTTCGCAGTCGTCGACGATGTAGCCGGCTTCCTCGGCGGTCAGGTAGCGGTTGACCGCCGTGATGTAGAGCCCCGAACGCATGGCGGCCCACGCGATGTCGAAGTAGGCGAGGTGGTTCTCCATGAACAGCGCGATGTGGTCGCCTCGGCGGAGCCCGTGCGCATGCATCAGCTGCGCGATCTGGTTCGAGCGCGCGTCGAGCTCGGCGTAGGTCCGTTGCTCGCCGGTCCCGGTGTGGAGGACGGCAGGTTTGTCGGGGTGGACCTGGGACCAATGACCGGGATACATGGGCGCGTTCCTCCGGAATCGGATTATCACCCGCGTGCCTTCGCGGCGCGACCGACGGCCGGTCCGGTCAGGGTCCTCCGGGATCGGTATGCTGGGCCCCTGCACCCCGACCCAGGAGCCCCCGCCCATGCAGTTTCGCCGCCTCGGAAGCAGCCCCATCGTCGTCTCGGACATCTGCATGGGGACGATGACCTTCGGCACCCACGCCGACGAGAAGACCAGCCTGCGGATTCTCGACCACGCGTTCGATGCCGGGATCAACTTCTTCGATACGGCGGAGAACTATCCCGTGCCGCCCGACCCTTCGTACGTCGGCGAGACTGAGCGGATCGTCGGCAAGTGGCTCGCCACGAAGGACCGCGACTCGGTGATCCTCGCGACGAAGGTCGCGGGGCCTTCGCATGGCTGGCTCGCGGCGGCGGTTCGCGCGGGGATGACGACCCTCGATCGCCATAACATCACGCGCGCGATCGAGGCGAGCCTCGAGCGGCTCGGCACGGACTACGTCGATCTCTACCAGACACACTGGCCGGATCACGACGGTCCCTACGACGAGACGATGGAGGCCCTCGACGAGCTGATCGTCGCGGGCAAGGTCCGAGTGATCGGTTGTAGCAACGAGACGAGCTGGGGCCTGATGAAGAGCCTAGAGACCTCGCGTCGGCTGGGCGTCGCGGAGTACCAGACGATCCAGAACAACTTCAGCATGAACAACCGCCGCTTCGAAGACGAGCTCAAGCAGGTCTGTCGCAAGGAAGAGGTGAGCCTGATTCCGTACTCGCCGATCGCGGGCGGCGTCCTGAGCGGGAAGTACAACGGCGGGCAGTGGCCCGAGGGCGCGCGCTTCTCGCGCTACGACGGGATGGGCGGACGGCAGGGCGCGATGGCGCGTCGTTTCGCGAGCGAGAAGGCGCTCGCTTCGACGGAGCGCTTCCAGGCGATCGCCGAAGAAGCCGGGATCTCCGTCGTGACCCTCGCGGTCGCGTGGTCGAAGCAGCACGACTTCGTCGCGTCGACGATCGTCGGCGCGACCGCCGAAGAGCAGCTTCCGGAGATCTTCGCTGCGAGCGATCTCGTGTTGGATCCCGAGGTGATGACGGCGGTTCATCGCGTGACGCGCGAGATCATGTACCCGATGGGCTGAGATCTGCGCGGGGAGGGCGCTCGACATGACCGAAGACCACAAGCGGGCGATCGAGGTCGTCGAGGGCTGCTTCGCAGCGATCGCGCAGCACGATGCGGACGCGCTGGTCGCGCATTACACCGAGGACTACGTCCTCGAGCTGCCCTACTACAAGCCCGGCGAGCCGTTGGTCGTCGAGCGCGAAGCCGTCTACGCGTACCTGGTGCAGATCCTCGCGATCCAGCACATGGATCTCACCCTGACCGGGACGCACTGGATCGCCGACGAATCGCTGCTCATCGGCGAATACGTGAGCCGCGGCCACTTCACCGACAATGACGAGCCCTACGCGAACAACTACGTCGGGTACTGGTACCTGCGTGACGGCCTCGTGTGTCGCCTCCGCGAGTACTACAACCCGCAGGCGCCCCGGGCCTCGGCCCTCGATCGGGACGCTTGATGGAGGTCGGGGTCTTCTTCACGGCGGGGGAGGGCGCGACCGATATCGCGGAGGTCGCTCGCGCCGCCGAGGCGCTCGGCTTCGGCTCGCTCTGGGTCGGCGAGCACGTCGTCCTGCCGGTCGAGTACGAAAAGGTCTATCCGGCGGATCCGAGCGGGGAGCCGCCCGAGTACGCCGGCCTGCTCTCGTCGCCGGTCGTGGCGCTGGCGCGGGCGGCCGCGGTCACGACGACCCTGCGCGTCGGCACCGGCGTCTGCCTGCTCCCCCTCCACGAGCCCATCTCCTTCGCCAAGGACATCGCGACCCTCGACGCCGACTCCGGCGGCCGCTTCCTCTTCGGGGTCGGTGCAGGCTGGATGCGCGAAGAGACGGAGATCATGGGCGGCGACTTCGATCGTCGCTGGCGGCAGATCCGGGACCAGGTCGCCGCGATGAAGACGCTCTGGACCGAGAAGGAGGCCGCGCACGACGGAGAGTACGTGCGCTTCCCCGCCGTTCGGATGCACCCGAAGCCCGCGACGCAGCCGCATCCGCCGGTCTTGTTGGGCGGCGCGTCGCCTCACATCTTCGATCGCGTCGCGGCCTGGGGCGAGGGGTGGATCCCCGGCGTCGCCAGCGTCGACGAGATGCGCGCGGGACTTCCGAAGCTCGACGCAGCGCTCGAGGCCAGAGGGCGTGACCGTTCGGAAGTCACGACGGTGGCGTTCGGCTTTCCGGGCTGCCTGCTGAGTCGCGCGGAGATCGATGACCTGGGCGCGCTCGGTGTCGATCACGCGACGATCTGGCTCGACGATCGCGGGCCGGAAGTGATCGATGAACTCGAACGCGTAGCCAAGGCGACGCTCGGATGAGGACGGCCGGAATGACGACGCGATCGGTGTGCCTGGTTTTCGCGATGCTCTTCGCCGCGGCGACGGCCTTCGCGGACGACACGGACCGATCGCCCAACATCGTCTTGATGCTGAGCGACAACCTCGGCTTCGGGGAGCTCGGGAGCTACGGCGGCGGCGTCTTGCGTGGCGCGCCGACGCCGCGCCTCGATGACCTCGCGGCCGAGGGACTGCGCCTCACGAACTTCAACGTCGAGGTCGAGTGCACGCCCTCGCGCTCCGCGCTCATGACGGGGCGGATGCCCGTGCGTTCGGGGACCTGGCGCGCGGCGACGCCCGGCCTTGCCGGAGGCCTCGCGCCCTGGGAGGTCACGATCGCCGAGGTGCTTGGCGACGCCGGCTACGACACCGCGATCTTCGGCAAGTGGCATCTCGGTGATACCCAGGACCGCTTCCCGACGAACCAGGGCTTCGACGAATGGTGGGGCTTCCCCTTCTCGACCAACGTCGCGATGGACACGGTCTCGGTCGGCTTCGATCCATCCGTCGCGAAGGTCCCCTACCTGCTCGAGGGCGTGGCGGGGGAGCCCGCGCGCGAGGTCGAGCCCTACGATCTCGGGAATCGGCCGTTGATCGATGCGAAGATCGCCGAGAAGTCGGTCGCGTACATCGAAGCGCACGCGCACGACGACAACCCCTTCTTCCTCTTCGTCTCGTGGTCCCAGGCGCACCATCCCTACATGCCGCATCCCGACTTCGCCGGCGCCTCCGGCAACGGGGACTTCTCCGACGTCATGGTCGAACACGATCATCGGGTCGGGCAGGTGCTCGACGCGATCGACGCGCAGGGACTCGCCGACGACACGATCGTCCTCTATCTGAGCGACAACGGTCCCGACTCCGCCCACTATCCGATGGTTTCGAACTCCGGCCCCTATCGGGGCTATCTCGGGAGCGCCTTCGAAGGCTCGATCCGGACGCCGGCGATGATCCGATGGCCGGGGCGCGTCGCCGCGGGAAGGGTCTCGAACGAGATCGTCGCGTTGGTCGACCTCTTCCCGACGCTCGCGAAGTTCGCGGGCGCCGAGCTGCCGGGCGGACGGGTGATCGACGGCGTCGACCAGTCGGACTTCGTGCTGGGAACGACGGACGAGTCGGCCCGGGAGCACGCGCTCTTCTTCTCCGGACGCACTTTGCTCGCCGTGAAGTGGCGACGCTTCAAGGTCTTCTTCACCGGCGACGATCCGGCGCCCCAGGATCGTGCCTGGCGCAGGCTCTGGGCGCCCCAGATCTTCAACGTCGAGCAGGACCCGCGCGAGGAGGTCGACGTCTTCCTGCGTCACATGTGGTTGCTCGAGCCGGTGGTGACGAAGGTCTACGAGTTCCTGTTCAGTGTGGACTCCGAGGGATTGATCCTGCCGGGCGGCGATCGGCCCGAGGACGCGGCCGTGGAGATCCCCTTCCAGAGCCAGGACGAGATCGAGAAGAGCATGGGCGCGATCAAGCGTCAGTTCATCAAGCAGAAGGTGCGGGAGACGCTCGGACTCGACGGAGACTGACGCGGCCTCCTCGGATTCGTCGCTCACGCAGCGAGCGACTATTCTCCGCGCGGACCCGAACCCCCGCCGGAGAAACCGATGAGCCAGGCCCTCGCGACCGAGACGATGAACCCGCAGCGGAACGACGCGTGGTCGCAGCTTCCGCCGCGGCCCTCGACGCCGCAGGTGCGCGGCGAGACGCCGCAGCCGACCGGCCAGGTCGACGCCGATCCCGAGACGTATCCGCTCGAGAAGATCGATCCCTCGGACGGCGAGCTCTTCGAGAAGAACCAGTACCACGGCTACTTCGCCCGACTCCGGCGTGACGATCCGGTCCACTGGGTCGAGGAGAGCTACTTCGGCCCCTACTGGTCGGTCACGAAATTCGACGACATCGTCACCGTCGAGAAGGACGACGTCACCTACTCCTCGTCCCGCGCGATCACCGTCAGTGACCCGCTCCCGGACTCGCCGATGGACTCGAGCTTCATCTCGATGGACGGCCCGACCCAGCTCGCCCATCGCAAGACCGTCGCCCCCGCCCTCGGGCCGCGGAACCTGAAGCGCCTCGAACCGATCATCCGCGATCGCGTGAAGCACATCCTCGACGGCCTGCCGATCGGGGAGGAGTTCGACTGGGTCGACCGCGTCTCGATCGAGCTGACGACGTCGATGCTCGCGAACCTCTTCGACTTCCCGTACGAGACCCAGCGCAAGCTCACCTACTGGTCCGACGTCACGACGACCCAGCCGAACCTGCCCGGTCCGGATTCGCTCACCCACGAAGATCGGCACAAGGCGCTCGTCGAGTGCCTCGACCACTTCCAGGGGCTCTGGAAGGAGCGGGCCGGCAAGGGGCGGACGGGTGACTTCGTGAGCCTGCTCGCCGACGGCGCGGACACGCGGGACATGGATCCGCGAACCTTCCTGGCCACGCTCGTGCTGCTGATCGTCGGTGGGAACGACACGACCCGGAACTCGATCAGCGGCGGCGTGCTCGCGATGAACGAGCACCCGGCGGAATACGACAAGCTGCGCGCGGACCCGTCGCTGATCGACAACATGGTCAGCGAGATGATCCGCTGGCAGACGCCGCTCGCGCACATGCGCCGGACGGCGACGGCGGACGCGGTGCTCGGCGCGCGGCAGATCAAGCGCGGCGACAAGGTCGTCATGTGGTACGCGTCCGCGAACCGCGACGAGGACGCGATCGATCGCGCGAACGAGTTCCTGATCGACCGACAGGACGTGCGGAAGCACCTCTCGTTCGGTTGGGGCCGCCACTTCTGCGTCGGCAGCCGCGTGGCCGAGCTGCAGGTGCGCGTGCTCTGGGAAGAGCTGATGGAGCGCTACCGCCTGGTCGAGGTCGTCGGCGAGCCCGTCCGCACGCGGTCGAGCTTCGTGAACGGGTACCTCGAGCTGCCGGTGAAGCTCCACGCGCTCTAGGCGCGAGACGCGCGAAGCACGCTAGGCGCCGAACTCCGCCAGTCGCTTCTTGAGCGTCCCGAGCGCCGCCTTGTTGGCACCCACGATCTGCTCCATCGACGGTGCTTCCTGGCTGATGTCGCCGAGCTCGGCGAGGACGACGTGGACGTCGTCGTGGCCGGGCACGTCGTGCATGCGCTTCATCCACTCGCGCACGCGGGGGAAGTCCGCGAAGTCGTAGACGTTCGTGAACTCCGGCTGGATCTGCCCGATCTCCACGTAGGCCGCCAGATCGGCGATCGTGACGGCGTCCCCGCAGAGGAACCGGCCATCGTTCAGCCACCCGTTCTCGAGCGCGCCGAGCCCCTTCGTGAGGGTCGCGCGGGCCGAGGTCTGCATCAGCTCGGGGATGTCGAGATCCTTGCGGATCCTGGGCGCGACGAGACCGAGGGACGCGTCGCGGATGTTGCGGTGGTGGAAGTGGAGGTACCAATCGACGCGCGCTCGGGCCTGCGCGTCTTCGGGGTAGACGTCGGTCCAGCCGTGCTTCGTGCAGAGATAGGCGAGGATGGCGTGGGCCTCGGCGAGGACGAAGCCCGAGTCGCGCTCCTCGATCGTCGGGATCGTGCCGGCCGGGTTCTTCGCGAGGAAGGCGGGATTGCGGCTCCCGGTCTCGCCCTTCGAGCCGGGGTTCGTGAGCACCATCTCGAAGGGCATCCGCTTCAGGAAGAGCAGCCACATGACGGCGCGCACCGGCTGCGAGAAGGGGACGCCATAGAGGATCAGGGACGGGGGCGAGTCGCTCACGAGGAACTCCGGATCGAGGGGCGCGGCCAGCGCCGGTGATTTCGGGGCCGAGTCGAGTTCTAGCCTTCCGGCGCGACGCTCGCATCCCGGGCGTTCGCTGGACGTTCGACTAGACTGCTCGTCGCGCACAGGAGGCGTCATGACGAATCGCTGGCTCGGCTCCCTGATCCTGATCGCGGTCCTCTCGGGCTGCGGCGGACCCGTGTTCATCATTCCCGGTGGCACGCTCCGCGGAGACGTCGTCTCCGAACCGGTCACCGACTGGAGCTTCGTCGAGGAATCCTTCGTCGACGTCGAGTTCCGACCCGATGATCCCTACTCGGTCGAGCTCAACTACTTCGTCAAGCAGGGGCGTCTCTACATCGACCCCGCCGAGGGTCGGAAGTGGCTCGAGTACCTGCGCGCGGATCCGCGGGTGCGCGTGCGCTTCGAGAACTCGATCTACGAGCTGAAGGCGGTGCTCGTCGAGGACGAGGCGGAGCTCGAGGGTTTCGACCCGACGCGCTTCGTGTATCGCCTCGATCCGCGCTGACCCGACGCTCGCTCCGACTCGCCCCCAGGACAGGGACTTCTTCTGCATGCCCGCGCGCATCCTCGAACCGACCGCCGCCGCGCTCGAGGAAGCGGCGCGCGTACTCGCTGCCGGCGGGCTCGTCGCGTTCCCGACCGAGACGGTCTACGGCCTCGGCGCGAACGCCCTGGATCCGGCCGCAGTCGAGCGGATCTTCACGGCGAAGGGCCGGCCCGCCGACAATCCGGTGATCGTGCACGTCGACGACGTGGTTTCCGCGCGACGGCTCGCGCGCAATTGGCCGTCGGACGCGGAGCATCTCTCGGCGGCGCATTGGCCCGGGCCCCTCACGCTCGTGGTCGAGCGCGCGGACGAGGTCCCGGACGTCGTGACCGGCGGCGGGGACACCGTCGGTCTGCGCGTGCCCGATCACCCGGTCGCGCTCGCGCTATTGCGCGCGGCCGCGCTTCCGATCGCGGCGCCGAGCGCGAACCGATCCGAGTCGATCTCGCCGACGACGGCGCAGCATGTCGCGGATTCCCTGGGCGCGTTCGTCGATGATCTGATCGTGCTCGATGGGGGAGCGTGTGAGGTCGGCATCGAGAGTACGGTCGTGGACGTGACGGGCTCGGCGCGGCGGGTGTTGCGGCCGGGCCATCTGCGCATCGAGACCGGAAGCGAGACCGCCGACCCCGGGCGTGGCTCCGGTCCGGCACGCTCCCCGGGACAGCGCGCGCGTCACTACGCGCCGAGTAAGCCATTGCATCTCGTCGACGCGGATCGAGTGGACGAGGAACGCCGAGAGGGTGATGCGGTGTTGCGTCTTCCGGACGATCCTGCGGAAGCAGGTGTTCGCCTCTACGCGGAGCTGCGGCGACTCGAGGCGGACGCTTCCGTGAAGTGCATCGTCGTGGCTCGGCCACCAGAAGCCCCGGAATGGGAAGCGATCCTGGACCGTCTCCGGCGGGCCGCTGCCGACTGACCGCGAGGGCCACGATCCGATCTGCGTGACCGCTAGACTGCGGGCCGACGCGCGATCCCCGCGCGAGGAGACCGCGCATGATCAAGGGCTACGCCGGCCGCGTCCTGGAGATCGACCTCGCGAATCAGACCTTCTCGTTCCAGCCGCTCGACGAGGACATCGCGCGCGACTACATCGGGGGCAAGGGCTACGGCACGCGCCTGCTCTACGACCGGACCGAGCCGGGCATCGATCCCCTCGGCCCCGACAATCCCCTGATCTTCGCGACCGGTCCGCTGAACGGTTCCGTCGCGCCCCAGAGCAACCGCTTCGCGGTCGTCTGCAAGAGCCCGCTGACCGGCGGGATCGGCAACGCCACCTGCGGTGGCAACTACGCCTACGGCATGAAGCGCGCGGGGCTCGACGTGATCGTCGTGTCGCACGCGGCCGAGCGGCCCGTCCGGATCGAGATCGATGGCGACCGGGATCATGTCGAGTTCTTCGATGCGAGCGATCTCTGGGGGCTCGGCACGTACGAGACGCAGGAGAAGCTGGGCAAGAAGCTGTCCCACGCGGTGATCGGCCCCGCCGGCGAGAATCGCGTCCTCTACGCGGGCATCGTCTCCAACGAGCGGATTGCGGGACGGACCGGCGTCGGCGCCGTGATGGGTTCCAAGAACCTGAAAGCGATCAGCGTCACGGGCAAGCGCAAGCTCGAGATGGACGACCCCGAGGCGTTCAAGACCTACACGAAGGATGTCCGCGAGCTCTTCAAGGACCACCCGGTCCTCGGCAGCTCGATGAAGCGATTCGGGACGGCCGGGATCGTCAACACGACGAACGGACGCGGCATCCTGCCGACGCGCAACTTCCAGTCCGGTCATTTCGACGACGCGATGACGATCAGTGGCGAGTACATGGAAGACCACGAGCTCGTCGGCGTGAAGACGAGCTGCATCCATTGTCCGGTGACGTGCGGCCGTGACGTCGAGATCGAGGGGAAGGGCCGGGTGAAGGGGCCCGAGTACGAGACGCTGGCGCTCCTGGGCAGCAACCTCGAGATCAGCGACCTGAAGCACATCAACGTCTGGAACTACCTCTGCGACGACCTCGGGATGGACACGATCTCCCTCGGCGCCAGCCTCTCCTTCGCGATGGAGCTGAAGGAGCGCGGGATCTGGGACGCCGGGATCGCGTTCGGAGACGCCGAGGGCATCACGGAGCTGATCCAGGACATCGGCCATCGTCGCGGTCACGGCGACGAGCTCGCCAACGGGACGAAGAAGCTGAGTGAGAAGTTCGGCGGGCACGAGTTCGCGATGCACGTGAAGGGGCTGGAGCTCTCCGCCTACGACCCGCGCGGGTCCTTCGCGCAGGGGGTCGAGTACGCGACGACGAATCGGGGCGGCTGTCACGTGCAGGGGGCGTCGATGTACATGGAGTCGGTCGGGCCGCTCACGATCAACCCGCAGAACCTGAAGCTCAAGGCGGACATCCCGGTCCTCATGCAGAACAACGCGAGCGCCATCAACTCGATGGTGCTCTGCATCTTCACGACCTACGGGATGATCCCGAAGCAGATCCACGACATGGATCCGAGCTCGATGTCCTTCAGGGCGATCTCGAAGGTCTTCGAGAACCTCGGGCCGATGATGCGGATCGCGATGGGCATGAAGGGCAACCCGATGCTCTGGTTCGAGAAGTGGCTCACCTACATCACCGGGACGAAGTTCTCGTCGGGCCATCTGCAGGAGATCGGCGGGCGCATCTTCAACCTCGAACGCATGTACAACCTGCGCGAGGGGCTGACCGGCAAGGACGACACGCTGCCGCCGCGCATGCTGAACGAGTCGATCTTCGACTCGATGGATGCGGGCCATCCGCTCGACGAGCTGCTGCCGCGCTACTACAAGCTGCGTGGCTGGGACGCGGACGGCGTGCCGCGCCGGAGCACCCTCGACAAGCTCCGGGTCCGGGTCTAGAGGAGGGCGAGGAATGAGCATCTCCGTCGAACTGACCTACGACATGGGCAAGACGATCGGCCAGCACAGGTTCGAGCTCGAGGGCGCGTCGACCGTGGCCGAGGTCGTCGAGCAGACTCGCACGCGCTTCGAGGGCGGGGACGAGTTCGAGAAGCTGGCGCGGGTCGCGCGCGTCGCCGTGAACGGCGTCCTGATCGCCTATCGCAAGGGAATGAATACGAAGCTCAGCGACGGCGATCGAGTGGGCTTCGTGAAGGCGGCGGCGGGCGGCTGACGAGACGAGGAGGCGGCCGATGGGGTGGTCTTGCCCTCTCGGGTAGTCGTGGCCGAAGATCGCGCACTCGCGCGGAATTCGCGTGCTAGTCGAGCCCGAATCGCTGCGAGAACGTCTCCGCGGCGTCTGCGACCGCGCGGGCGCATGCTGCGGGCGTGGTGCCGGCGGCGAACATCCCGGCGCACTCGTTCTCGAACACCTCGTTGCGATCCCACGTCATCCAGACGAAGAGCGCCGTGAACACGAGGGGATCGTCCCCCTCGAACTCGATCGAGCGGAGCGTGTCGCCCTCGAAGTGGAACGTGAAGGTGTCCGTCGCGGTGTAGCCGAGGGCGCTGCCGAAATCGTCGGTGACGGTCACACGGCAGACGATGCGGCCGCCGTCTCCCCCGCACGGTCGTCGATTCGAGATCGCGTAGTGCGCCGCCTGGGCCCAGCCCTGGTAGTAGAGGACGGCGGGGGCGGACTCGACGCCCTGGACGGCGGCGCCGAGCGTTTCTTCATCCCACGCATAGAACGCGTCGAGGATCGCCTCGGCTCGTGCGGCTGCACGCGGATCGGGCACGCCGCCGTCGGACGCGCACGCGACCACGACGAGCGCGATCGCGAGGACGGCGCAGCCGAGACCGCGGGCACCGGGACGCATCAGAGCTTCGCGATCACGTGCTTGGAGAACTCGTCGATCAGATCGGCCGCCTGGCCCGGGACCACCTGGAGCGCGAGGTTGTCGACCCCGGCCGCGGCGTATTGCTGCACGCGTTCGAGGGCGGCTTCCGGGCTGCCGACGACCGCGAGGCGCGGAAGCGCATCGGTCGGAACGAAGGCTTCCTCGCCGGGCTTGAGATAGATCATGTGGCCTTCGTGGACGTCGAGGTAGCGGCGGTCGCGGGGAGAGCCGGTCTCGGCCGCGAGCTTCTCGATGTATTCGTCGTAGGCGTCGGCGATCCCGGGGTTGTCGACGCCGAGGTTCGAGCCGGGCCCGTGCGCGCTCTCCCAGGCGGCGTGCACGCCGACGACCGAGACGGCGCCGACGCGGTCGAGCACGCGGGCGGAGTCGAGGGTCTCGGCGCCGTCGAGGATGCAGCCGGTGCTGAGCGCCGTGGTGTGCGGTCCGGTCGAGACGGGTCGTCCGGCGGCGGCCGCCGCGTCTGCGACCGCCGTCTTGAGCGGCGGAATCGTCTCGGGCATGCCGCCGGCAGTGATCCAGCCGTCTCCGATCTCACCGCAGAGCGCGAGGGCCTTCGGGCCGTTCGCCGCGACGTGGATCGCGACCGGGTCGTCGAGGTTGAAGCAGCCGACGCTCCGGTCGCTCGAGAGGATGCGGATCCAGCGCTCTGCGTCTCCGTCCTTGATCAGCACGTCCTCGCCGGCGAGGAGCCCGCGGACCTGTTCGATGTACTCACGAAGTGCTTTGAGCTTCACCGCGGGCAGCCCCATCGTGTTGCGCGCGGTGAAGCCGGTGCCGATCCCGAGGATCACCCGGCCGGGGGCGAGGGCGTTGATCGTCGCGACGGCTGCGGCGGTGACCGGCGCGATCCGGTTGCTCGGGACGGCGACGAGCGTGCCGAGGGGGATCGTCGACGTGTGTTCGGCGGCGAGGGCCATCGTCGCCCAGACGTCCGAGCAGAGGAGCTGCGTGTCGTAGAACCACGCGTGGCTGAAGCCGCTCGCCTCCGCGCGCTCGCAGTCTTTCCAGGCGTCGATGTAGGAGGGAAAGACGATGCCGATGTTCATGGGGTCTCCTCCGGTCGGCGGCGCGCTAGTCGCACGCCTCCTGGGCTGCGTTCATGACGCGTAGGAAGTTATCACTCCAGATCTTCCCGATGTCGCCTTCGGCGTAGCCGCGTCGCAGCAGCCCCTCGGTGAACTGACCTGCCTCGGTGGCGTCGCGATAACCCCGGACGTTGGTGCCGTGGTTGAAGTCGTTGCCGACGCCGATGTGGTCGACGCCGACGCGCTCCGCCAGATAGTCGACATGGTCGAGCATGTCCTCGACGGAGAGGTCGTCGACGAGCGCTCGCATCGCGGTCAGGAACGCGCGCTGGCGTTCCTCGTCGCGGATCTCCCAGTAGAGCTCGAAGGGGTAGGAGAAGCGTTCGGGCAGACCGGCTTCGCTCCGGACCGCGAGGACCTTCTGCATCAGCTCGGGGTCGCCGAGGCGCGGCAGGTAGGGCGCGAACGAGCAGACGTGGACGATGCCGCCGCGCCCCGCGATCGCGTCGATCTCCTCGTCGGAGAGATTGCGCGTCACGTCGGAGATCGCGCGCACGTTCGAGTGGCTGGCGATCATCGGCGCCCGCGAGCGCTCGATCGTCTGGAGCGCCGCCCGTCGCGAGAGCTGGGAGACGTCGACGACACCGCCGAGGGCGCCGATCCGATCGATCGCGCGCTCGCCGAGGGACGAGAGCCCGCCGTGTTCTTCCTCGGGCTCGTACGCGCGCTGTCGGCTCTTGTAGAGCGGCCGGGAGCTGTCCGCGAAGTCGTTGTGGCCCATGTGCGTGAGCGCGAAGACGCGGCAGCCGGCCTCCCACCAGAGGTCGAGATCTTCCGCGCTCCGGCCCAGGATGAGCGCGTTCTGGAAGCCGAGCACGACCGCGCACTTTCCTTCGGCCTTCGCCGCGACCACCTCGTCGGCGGTCCGCGCGAGGACGACTCGATTCGCCTCGTCGTCGACGAGGGTTCGGACCGCGGCGAGCTTCTCGTCCGCGATCCCTCGCGCCTTCTCGAATCCCCGGTCGTCCCGTCGCACCGGTTCGACCGCGATCGCGAGGACGACCGCGTCCAGGCCGCCCGCGCGCATCCGCTCCGGGGAGACCTTCGAGCCGCCATCTCGGGCGACGTATTGCTTCGACGTTCCGGGCAGCACGACGTCGGCATGCGCGTCCAGGGAGAGCACGCGCGCGTGGATCTCTGAAGCGCGTTCCGGATCGACGCGTCGTTCATTGCTCATGGAGTCCTCCGGCGCTCGCTCGCTTCCCCGCGCTCCACGCGGCGCAGCAGGATCGCCATCGTCGTGAGCACGAGAAACCCCGCGCCGGGTCCGACCGTCGCCACGCTCACCAGCGCGGACAGGCCCTCGCTCGTCACGTCGAGTTCGGGATTGAAGCCGAGTCGCGCGACCAGGGGCAGCACGATCCCCGCCGCGACGCCGCTTCCGAGCTTGTCGAAGAAGTTGGCGGCCGCGTAGCCCGTGCCGAGCACGCTCTGCCCGGTGCGCGCTTCGTGTCGATGGGCCATCGATCCGATCATGGCGCGCATCAGGAACGGCGGTCCGCCGAAGGCGAAGCCGATCAGGGCCATGAACCCGAGGAACGTGCCGTGCTCGACCCACAGCGGCAGCGAGAGCATGACGACCGTCACGTAGGCGGCCCCGATCGCGAGCGTCCTGGCCTCGCCGATCCGACGCGCCAGGGGCATCCAGACCGCCATTCCGATTCCGGCGGTCACGAAGTGCAGCGAGAGCGAGAGCGCATAACGGTCGGCTTCGCCGAAGACGTGCTCGGCGAGGAAGTAGGACACGACGGTGAACCCGACGATGCCGAAGTTCTGGGCGAGGATGGCGACGGCGATCAGCACGAACTCTCGCCGTCGGATCAAGTTGCCGATCGCGCTCAGGTTCGCGGGGGCCGAGCGTTCGCGGGCAGCGCCGTCCGGCGCGAGGCGCGCGGCGAGGGTGGTGAAGACGAACAACGAGAGCGCGATGAAGAGCGACGCGGCAGTGACCTTGCTCGTGACGCCGGAGTAGCCGAGCAGCTCGGCGATCGCCGGGGCGACGAAGCCGCCCATGATCCCGATGATTACCGCGATCTCCCGGAAGCCGAAGAGGCGGGACAACGCTTCGGGGGTACGGGCGAGCGCGCCGCCCCACGCCTGGTGCGTCACGCTGCCCATCGTGTAGGCGGCGTAGACCACGAGGCCCGCGGCGAGGAGGTAGACCGCGCCGCCGCTCGACGTCACGGGAAAGAAGAGCAGCCCGAGTCCGAGGAGAAGGAGGGGGAGCGTGCCGACGATCCACGGCTTGTGCTGACGCCGAAAGGGGCGCCGATCGATCAGCCAGCCCATCGCGGGATCCGTCACCGCGTCGAAGAGTCGCAGGGCCAGGAACGTCGAGCCGATCGTGGCGAGGGGCAGACCGAACCGCTCCGAGTAGAAGGGCGGAACGAGATTCATGACGACCGCGGGGAGGGCGGTCAGCGGAATCGCATAGCTGCAGTAGGCAGCGAGGGGGCCGGGCGCGAGGGAGGCGTCGTCTCTGGTCACGCGCCGGCGGGTTCCACGGTCTCGGACTCCTCGTTCGTCTTGCGCCCGAGTCTAGCCGGCGTCACGTCTCGCGCGGTACGCTTGAGATCGCGGTGGCCCGCCAGACCCGGGACCCGATGGAGAGATGGCATGCAGATCACGAAGACCAGCGCTGCGGTGGGGGCCGAGATCGAGGGGGTCGACCTTCGCAAGCTCTCCGATCGCGAGCTGGGCGGCGTCCGTGAGGCGCTCGCAGAGCACGGCGTCGTCTTCTTTCGGGACCAGGCTCTTTCACCCGAGGACCACATCGCCTTCGCCGAGCAGATCGGTCCGATCAACGTCAATCGCTTTTTCAACGCGGTCGAGGGACACCCACAGATCGCGGAGGTCCTGAAGGAGCCGGATCAGAAGGTGAACATCGGCGGCGGTTGGCATACCGATCACTCCTACGACGTCGAGCCGGCGATGGGCTCGATCCTCTACGCGCACGAGATTCCGCCGACCGGCGGCGACACGCTCTTCGCGAGCATGGGCGCCGCCTACGATGCGCTCTCGGACGGGTTCAAGGACATGCTCGGGGGACTCTCGGCCGTGCACTCGAGTCGGCACGTCTTCGGGGAGAAGGCCGCCTACGATCGCGGCGTGGAAGGCCGGATCGGCAACCCCGAGGCGGCGACCCAGGACGCGGTGCATCCCGTCGTGATCGCCCATCCGGTGACCGGAAGGCCGCTGCTCTACGTGAACCCCGGGTTCACGATCAAGATCGACGGCTGGAGCCGAGCCGAGTCGAAGGCGTTGCTCGACTTTCTCTACCAGCACGCGAGCCGCCCCGAGTTCCAGACGCGGTTCCGCTGGGCGCCGGGTTCCCTCGCGATGTGGGACAACCGCTCGACCTGGCACTTCGCCCTGAACGACTACCACGGGCAGCGGCGCTATCTCCACCGGATCACGATCGAGGGTGGCCCGCTCGCGGCGGCGGGCTGATCGGGACGCCTCGCCTACTGCGGCTCGATGTAGAGGAGCGCCAACGCCGCCCGCTTGTCGAGGCTGTTGTGGAAGGGCAGGACCTCTTCGCGCGCCATCTGCCGGAGTCGCGGCGCCATCCACGCGAGGGATTGGCGCTCGTCGGGCTCCGAGGTCCGCAGGCGATAGAGCAGGTTCGCCATCAGCTGCTCGCGCAGCCCGTCGAAGTTCACCTCGAACATCATCTCGTCGAAGAGCCCCTCGGCGCGTTCGCCCGCGAAGATCCGACGCACGATCTCGCCCTTGTCGACATCCCAGTTCTCACCGAGGTCGACGAGGAAGGAGCAGTGTTCGCGTAGGCCTTCGAAGCGATCTTCCTCGTTGAAGGCGCTGCGCAGACGCGAGGCGGGCCAGACGTCGAGCATCGAACGGAACATCTCGGGCGCGATGTCGGCGAGGTCGAAGCGTCCGCTCGAGCGCACCTCGAGGTTGTGCATGTTCCGGAAGTCGCCGACCGGGAGCCGCGTGCCTTCGAGCGGAACGAGTCCGTCCTTGGGGTTGGCGATCGAGACCGCCGAGCAGTCGAAGGGGATGAACGCGCCGCGCAGACGCTTCAGGAATCCGCTGCCATGGAGCATCTGACTCACCCCCGGCAGGAAGCGCCGCACGAAGCCGGGCAGCGTGGAATCTTCGAGGGATTCCGCCGCGACGCCCTCGACGAGGCTCGGGCTCTGCTCGATGCCGTCGAAGGGCGCGCCGAGTCCGATGGCCAGGGCGACGGGGCTGAAGCGGTGGACGCGCCCGCTGCGGGGGGAATAGAGGAAGCGGCGCTTGTCCTTCACGCGCACTTGCTGCATCCCCAGCTGCATGGCGCGCAAGGCGACCAGTCCGCCCTGGCTGTGGCCGATCAGGATCATTCGCGGGGCGAACGCGTCGAAGATCCGATTGATGATCTTCAGCGCCTTGTCGTCGTCGATCTCCTGCCGCCTTCCCGACTCGTCGACCTCGTACTCCGGAAGGAACGACGCCAGCTCGGTTCGGAACCGTCGCTCGATCTCGTCGAACACGTGGTGCGTGTCGGTCGCCTGGAGCGTCGCGACCGGAGGCTCCGGGATCGCGTCGGCCTCTTCGGCCAGCCGCTCGAGGAAGCGCGACTCGGCGATGCCCAGCGCGATTTCCTGGGCGAGGGGCGAATCGTCGAGGGAAAAGATCTCCCGGACGACGTGCGGTCGGTCCTCCGGCCGGCTGACCGAGCTCTCGAGATGGTCGACGACACGACCGATCGTGTGCTTGAACTTCACGGCGCGCGTGACCTGCACGTCCTCGAGCTTACGCCGGGAGTTCTCCTCCAGATCCTGCGCCGCCATGATGCCGACATTCGTGCGGGTGACGACGCGGCGAACGTTCTCCTCGCTCTCGAGGTGATCCATCAGACCACGGCCACTCGAAGCGGGACCGAAGGTGCCGGCGACGAACTCGACCAGGTAGTTCTTGGGCAGGATCGAAGGGCGGGACGGCGGCAGGTCGGGGACGGGCGCCTCGTCCCGCGTGCCGCCGAAGAGGCAGTCCGGCGACAACCATTCTGCCAGCCGGTCCGTGGTCTCTCGGATCGCTTGCACGGTCGGGGACTTGTCGAGATACGAAGGGGCGGTCATGCGTGCGTTGGCCTCGGACCAGTGGGTTCGACGGGAACGGCGTCGCGGTGTTCGATCGTCCGTCCAGGGGGAGGCGGGCCGGAGCTTAGCAACGTCCGCGCGACCGCTCGGATCGATCGCGTCCCGGCGGGGGCGGCGTTCGGCTACGCTGACGTCCTGCGCGCTGTGCCCTGGGGCCTCGCGCACGAGCCCCGTCGAAAGGAGCGTTCCGCATGCGCACCCCCCTCTGCGAGCGTCTCGGGATCGAATTCCCGGTCTTTGCCTTCACTCATTGTCGCGACGTCGTCGCTGCGGTCTCCCAGGCCGGCGGCTTCGGCGTCCTCGGGGCCGTCGGGTTCACGCCGGAACAGCTCGAGATCGAATGCAAATGGATCGACGATCACGTCGGAGACCACCCCTACGGCGTCGATCTCGTGATTCCCCAGCGATACGAGGGAATGGGCGAGCTCGATCCCGACAAGCTCGAGGCGCAACTCGTCAGCCTGATTCCGGACCAACATCGCGAGTTCGCCGCGAAGCTGCTGGCGGATCACGGCATTCCCGAGATCCAACCGGAGGAGGGGCACCACGAGCTGCTCGGCATGAGCCTCGCGACGGCGAGCCCGCAGCTCGACGTGGCACTTCGCCACGAAAAGGTCGCGATGATCGCGAACGCGCTCGGCACGCCCCCGCCCGAGATCATCGAGCAGGTGCAGGCGAGCGGTCGCGTGATCGGCGCGCTCTGCGGCAAGGTGCATCAGGCCGAGGCCCATCGGGATGCCGGTCTGGACTTCATCATCGCGCAGGGCACCGAAGGCGGCGGTCACACGGGCGAGGTCGGCAGCATGGTCCTGTGGCCGCAGATCATCGAAGCGGTCGCGCCGGTTCCGGTCCTTGCTGCCGGTGGCATCGCGACCGGAGCGCAGGTCGCGGCCGCGCTCGCGATGGGCGCGCAAGGCGCCTGGACCGGCTCGATCTGGTTGACGGTGCAGGAAGCGGAGTGCCCTCCGGCGCAGATGGCGGCCTATCTCGACGCGACGAGCCAGGACACGGTCCGCTCCCGCTCCTTCACGGGGAAGACCTGTCGCATGCTTCGCAATGACTGGACCGAGGCCTGGGAGGCGGACGACACCCCCGATCCCCTCGGCATGCCCTTGCAGAACATGGTGACGATGGACGCGATCGTTCGGACCAGTCGCTATGCCTCGTCGCCGCAGGCGCAGGCCGTCGCCTTCAATCCCGTCGGTCAGACCGTCGGCATGATGAACGGCGTGCAATCCGTCCGCGAGGTGGTGACCGATCTCGTCGAGGGGTATGTCGACGCCGTGGATCGGCTGAACGGACTCGCGCCGGAGTAGGCGCCGCGGTCTATCGTATTGCGCGGGCTCCCCGATGGAGAGGGAGACCGCCCATCAGGAGCTGCCGTGTCGATCGAACCGTTCACCGCTTCCATTCCCGAGGCCGCGATCGAGGACGTCTCCGAGCGTCTCGCGCGCATCCGCTGGCCCGACGAGATTCCCGGCTCCGGCTGGGGCTACGGCGCGGATCTGGCGACGGTCCGCGAATACGCCGAATACTGGCGTTCCGGATTCGACTGGCGTGAGGTCGAAGCGAAGTTCAACGCGTTCGAGCAGGGCATCGCCGAGGCGGAGGGCGAACGCATCCACTTCGTGCACGCCCGTTCGCTGGAGCCCGAGGCGAGGCCCCTCGTGATCACCCACGGCTGGCCCGGGAGCGTGGTCGAGTTCCTCGAGATCATCGAGCCCCTCCGCAACCCCGTCGCCTTCGGTGGCGAGTCCCAGGATGCCTTCCACGTCGTGTGCCCCCACATCCCGGGCTACGGCTTCTCGGGACCGACCCGGGCGCCCGGGTTTCACATCGACCGGGTGGCCGCCGCGATCGACGACCTGATGCAGCAGCTCGGCTATGCGCGGTACGTTGCGCAGGGGGGCGACTGGGGTGCGGTGGCGACGCGCCGACTCGCGGAGGCGCACGCCGAGCACGTGATCGGCGCCCACTTCAACATGCTCTTCGCGTTCCCGGACGACATGACGTCCCCGGAGACCTGGGAGGGCGTCACGCCGAAGGAGCTCGAGGCCTTCCAGCGCGCGGCGACCGACATCACCGACGGCACCGGCTACAGCGCGATCCAGGGCACGAAGCCCCAGACCCTCGCCTACGGCATGCACGACTCCCCGGTGGCCGTGCTCGCCTGGCAGCTCGAGAAGTTCGAGGCCTGGAGCGACGCGCCGATTCGCGAGGCGTATTCGACGGATCAGGTCCTCGCGAACGTCGCGCTCTACTGGTTCACCGAGACCGCGAACTCCGCCTCGCGGCTCTACTGCGAGTCGATGCGCGCCGGCAACTACGCGGCGGATCCCTGGAGCGGCAAGGTCGACGTGCCGGTCGGCTATTGCCGGTACCCCGGCGAGATGCTGCAGACCCCGCGCGTGTGGGCCGAGCGGCGCTACAGCGACATCGTGCACTGGACCGAAGCGCCGAGCGGCGGCCACTTCGCCGCGTTCGAGAATCCGGAGTTCTTCGTGGAGGACGTGCGCGCGTTCGGGCGTGCGCTTCGCTAGCCGGCGGCGAACGCGAGTAGCGTACGGCTAGGCGTCTGCGCTCGGTGCGACCAGGTCGCCGAGAATCCGATCCCACTCGTCATAGAAGAAGAAGTGGCCCCAATCCTCACGGAACGTGGCGTGGCCCTCGGCGAGCCGAGGCGCGATCGCGGAGGCCTGGTCGAAGGAGAAGAAGTCGTCCTGTCGCCCGTGCCACACGTGAACGGGCATCGCGAGGTCGCACAGAGCGAATCCCCACGGTCGGAACAGCGACACCAGCTCGTCGGCGAAGACTTCGGGGGGCACGCGGGCGGCCGCGCGTAGATCTCGCAGGCGGCGACTCGACACGTCGGGGGTTTCGAAGAGCCGAACGTCGGCGGCGTTTCCGCGCGACAGGAGTTCGGCCAGCGCGGCGTCCGGTCGATCGAGCTGGGCGCGATAGCGCCGAACGAGCAGTCTCCGCACGCCCGATGGCCAGCGGCGCGCCATTGCGACGAGAAACCGCTGGGTCAGGTCGATCGGTGTGCCGGCCGGAAGCTCGTCCCAGGGCATCATCGACGCGGCGAGGCCGAGTCCGAGCACGCGGTCCGGGAGCAGGGCGGCGCAGGCCGCGGCATGGGCGCCGCCGGAAGAGGCGCCGAACACGTGGAACCGCTCGATGCCGAGCGCATCGACCAGCTGACCCACGTCCGCCGCGCACGCCATCAGGCTTCGCTTGTCGACGGGCGTCGATCGCCCGACGCCGGGCCGTTCTGGGACGAGGAGTCGCACGTCGAGCCGATCGAGGAGCTCGAGGTCGCGGGGCGCGTCGGCCCGGGATCCGAGCAAGTGATGACAAACGACCACCGGTCGACCGGATGCAGGGCCATAGTCGCCGTACCCGAGCGAGCGCCCGTCCTCGAGCTCGAGCAGGCCGTCGCGACCCGACCCGGGACGGGCGACCGGTGAACGGCTCCCCTCCGGAGGGTCGTCGAGCAAGCGCAGCCAGGCGGCCGAGCCGTTCAGGACGAGCGCGATCAGCTCTCCCTGCCGGCTCGTTCCCGTCTTTGCGAACGCCTGCTTCACCTGCGTGCGGACCGTGTGGGTGCTCGTGCCCTTGGCAGCAGCGATCTCGTCGATCGACCGGCCCTGCGCGAGATGCGCGGCGACTTCTGCTTCGGAGGGCGTGAGCCCATGGTTGCGTTCGAGGGTCTCGCAGAATCGGTCGAATGCCCCGATCTCGACGTTCATGACGATCATTGCGGAGGGCTCGTCCGTGCCGTTCGGCAGCGGGGCGCACAGGAACTCCTGCGCGACGCCGTCCGGCCCGGCCCAGGCGATCGACTGGGTCGTTCCCGAGCCCACCACGCTCGCGATCGCGTCGGAGAGCTCCGTACCCCGCGCGCTCGTCTCCGTCGTGATTCTCCCCGCGTCGAGGGAGAGGAGGGAGGCGCCGTTGAGCAGGCGATAGGCGCGCGGGGTCGCGCGGCGGAGGCCCAGGTTCCCGTCGACGACGCAGATCGCGATCGGCAAGGCGCGCGCGGCGTCGACCAGTGGGTCGTCGTTGGACTCCGGGTCGGGGCTGGTCGCGAGCGCGCGATCGAGAAAGGGGACGACGGATTCGATCCAGGTGTCGTCGTGCCGCTGGTCGTCCGGCTCCATCCGAGCGTCGTGGCGGGCGAGTCCGCGGTGGATCGCGGGCGAATACGTCGCCTCGAAGATGCGTGCGACGATCGCAGCGAGTTCGTCCTGATCGGCCGCCATGAATTCCCTGACCCTCGGGGCGGATCGTACAGCGCGCGCGCCCGATACACCAAACAGAGGATGACGCCGTCACATGCCCCGGATAGGGTCGTCCTCGAGACTCGGCCAGCGACCCCTCGACGATGGCCGAACGGGAGGAAGAACGATGGCTCGGCGGATTCGATGGGCATGGCTCGTGTGGGCGGTGCTTCCCCTGGCGCTCGGCGGTTGCTTCGGTGCCGTAACGGGTGACGTCGAGCAGGTCCTCACCCGGACCGACCGCTCCGATCCGCTTCGGGCGGCGGTCGCGGACGCCCTCGCCGCGGTGGACCAACGCTTCGAGCCCGTCCTCGGGCAACCGTTGCCGGCGAGCGAGAAGGAGCGACTCGTCGACGAGTGGTCGTCGTTCCAATGGTCGACGCAGGGGCAGAGTTCGATGGACCTGCTTCGCATGGCTGAATCGATGGCGTCTTCATCGCGCTCGGTCCGGCATTCGATCCCTGGAGCCGAAGCGGTCTTCTACGAGCAGCCCATCGTTCGCGGCAACGTGAACGCGGTCACCCGCATGATCGAGTTCCGCTTCCCGTGTGTGTTCGAGGAACGCGAGCGCGTCGCCTCCGAGCTGCTCCGCCGCGTCGAGCCCATGTTCGCGAACGCTCCGAAATGGCATCGAACGGACGTCTACGATCGGTCGATGAATCCGGTCACCGGCTCGACGACGTTCCTGACGTATCTGGCGATGGGCGTGGATGCGAGCTCCGAGATCACCTACGTGAGCGTCGACTACTACCACGAACGCAACAATCACGAAGTGATGCGCGGTGTCCGCGTCGCGGTCGTCCTCCAGTCGACGCGCCTGGAGTAGTCGGCGGTCTTGGAGGGTGAGGCGATCAGGGTAGAGATGAGTAAGGCGCTTCCGAGCGTCGAGTGGCTGGTCATCGCCCTCGCCGCGATCGTCGGTTGTGCCTCCCTCGACGTGTCGGTTTCGAAGACCGACTCGGCAATGGTCGAGATCGCGACCGAGATCCGCGACCTGCCCAGGTCGACCGGGGCAGACGCCGCGAAGCTCGACGCGCGCGTCGACCAGCTGACGGCGTCCGCTCGGCGCGCATGGGAGGCGTCCCCGTCCCGCTCGGCCACCGCGATCGGCGAGGAGGATGCGGGGTACGAGATTGGACCCGTCTACGAGGCGGTCGCCGACTACTACGTCGCAACCGGGCGGACGGGTAGGGCCCTCCGCCTGCTCGAAGAGGCATGCGACGAGGCCAGGACGCTCCGGTACTACGTGCAGTGGCAGGGGCTGACGATCGAGCTCGTCGAACTCTATCGACGACTCGGGATGGTCGATCACGCGCGCGATCGGATCGCGCCGGTGCTGCGGCTGCTCGAGCGGTTCGGATACTCGCTCGCCACGCCCCCCACCAAGCCGGGCCGCGACCAGGTGATCTTCCTGCAGCTGCATGCCGCGAGACTCGCGGTCCATCCAGAAAGCTATGTCGATGCGGGTGATCTGCGGCGGCTCTACGACGTCTTCGCGGCGTCCTCGAAGAGCGCGGTCGAGGCTTGGGGATGGTCGCCGGATCGGGGCTTCGGCTTCATGGGGCTGTCGGTCGAGTTCGGGGTTCGCCTGGCTGAGCTCGGCGACGTCGAGGGCGCCCGCAGCGTTCGCCGCGGCATCCGCGCGCGCCACGCACGCAACCGTGACACGGATCCGTTCGTGCTCGCGAACGAGCGGGGGCTCGACTGGTCGCAGTCGCGGCTGGGACGGGACCTGCACACGGTGTTGGGCGAGCCCTTCGCGGCGAAGTTCCAGCCGATCGCCGATCGGATCGGCGCCCGCCCGCCCGCGGATCGTCGCTTCCTGGCGCGCGGCCCTTTCGTCGAGGCCATCGCGCTCGCGCGGATCGATCTCGCGATTGGTGAGGCCGAGTCGGCCTTCGCGGAGGCGAACCGCGCGCAGCAGCGGCTCGCGGAGCTGAAGGCGTTCTACGCGCAATCGAACGCGAGCCTGGCGATCGCCGATCGGCTGCCCCACGCCGTGCGGGGTCTGACGCGGCTGCGCGCCTCGATCCTCGAGGCCCTCTCGCGCGATCGCGAAGCGGAGGCGCTGTACGAGGACTACGTGCGCTGGTCCGAGCGGGAGCGGGACAGCCTGCCCGTCGAGCAGCGCATCCACTTCTTTCGGGGGCAGGCGAGACTCGCCTATCACGGGGCGATCCGAACGCGACTTCGCAGGTATCTCGAGGGCAGCGATCCGATCGATTTCGACGCGGTCCTTCAGAAGGCCGAGCGCATGCGTTCGCGCGGCTTCCAGGACCTCGTCGGCGTCGACGGCCGGGAAGTCGAGCCGGTGAGCCTCGCGCGACTGCGGGCGCGGCTGGCTCCGGGGGCGGGGTTGCTTCAGTTGATCGATCTCGGCGAGGAGGTCGCCACGGTGTTCGTTTCGGGCGACGCCATCCGGGCGCAGCTCGTCCGAAAGGGCCCCGGGTTCCGCCGTGAGATCTTCCGCCTGCGCAATCGGCTCGCGGTCGATCACGTCTACGACGCCGACGGCTTCGACCGGTTGGGCGGCGATCTGATCGGATTCCTCGCGACGGAGCTCGAGAGCGTCGACCGGCTCTACGTGACGCTGGACGGCACGCTCTCCGCGCTTCCGCCTTCGATTCTTCCCTACGCGCCGGGGCGGCTGCTCCACGACCGGGTGACGGTGACGCTCATCCCCGCGCTCGCCCTCTGGCTGGAGCCGTCTTCGCGGGCGCGTTCTTCAGCCGAACCGACGGCCCTCGTCGTCGCCGATCCAGTCTTCGAGGCGACCGGTCGCGGGGCCGAACGAGCGGAGCCCGCGGCACTGGCTACGCGAGGCGATGCCTCGCTCGCCTACTTCGAGCCGCTCCCCGAGACGGCCGACGAGGCGCGGTCGATCCTCGAATCCCTCGGCGGCGCAGGGCAGGGCGTGTTGCTCCTGGGCGACGCGGCGAAGGAGTCCACGGTCAAGTCGGTGCCCGACCTCGCGCGATTCAGCCATCTCCATTTCGCGACCCACGGTGTGATCGGCGGCGACCTGCCCGGGCTGTCGGAGCCGGCGCTCGTCCTCGGATGGGAGCGCGAGGAGGATGGGCTGCTGACCGCGAGCGAGATCGTCCAGCTGGATCTGGACGCCGATCTCACGGTCCTGTCCGCCTGCAATACCGGCAACGGCGAGTACTTCGCGGGTGAAGGGCTGATGGGGCTGGGGCGGGCGTTCATGCTGGCCGGGTCCGACCAGGTCGTCGTGTCGCTGTGGCCGGTCGAGTCGTTTTCTACCCAGCGTCTGATGGAGCTCTTCTACGAGCGTCTCGCGCGCGGTGAGCCTGCGGCGCGATCGCTCTGGCGCGCCCAACATGTCTTGCGGCGCGAGCTCGATGGAGAACGCGGATCACGCCGCGGAATCGCGATCCAGGGCGGCGCGTCATCAGGGGCTGGGCGAGAGCCGGACGGCGCGAGTCCGTTCTACTGGTCGCCCTTCGTGTTGATCTCGACGCGCTAGGCGCCCCGGGGCGTCCGCTGGCGCCGCTCGAGGCAGCTACACTCGGCCAGGTTCGCGAGTTCCCGCGAGTGGAGAGCCTGGACGATGACCATCGAGCGCAAGATCACCTTCTGTCGCATCTGCGAGGCGACCTGCGGACTTCAGGTCGACGTGGACGTCGAGGCGAACCGGATCGTCGACATCAAGCCCGATCCCGACCACGTCGTGTCGCAGGGGTACGCCTGTGTGAAGGGCACTCGTTATGCCGGGACGCAGCACAGCCCGGATCGCTTGCTCGACCCGATCAAGCGTGTCGGGTCCGAGTGGCAGGACATCTCATGGGATCAGGCGATCCGCGAGATTGCCGAAAAGGCGGGTGCTCTGATCGCGGAGCACGGGCCGCAGACCTTCGGCCACTTCGTCGGCTCCGCGGGCGGTGCGAACGTGCTCGCGCCGATGTTCCGCGGTGCGCTCTTCTCCGGGCTCGGTTCGCGCCGCATGTACGGCACGGGTACCTGCGACACGATGAACAAGTTCCGGGTGAACGAGGACATGTACGGCTCGCCGATGCGCCTCGCTCATCCGGACGTCGAGCACGCCGAGTTCATGATGGTGCTCGGCGCGAACCCGGCCGTCTCGGGCAACACCCTCTATCACCTCCCGCGTGCAGTCGAACGCTTCAAGGCGATCGTCAAGCGCGGTGGGCGCGTGGTGTTCGTGAATCCGCGAAGGATCGAGACGGCGGTCGCGGGCGAGCACCTCTTCATCCGCCCGGACACGGACGTCTACTTCCTGGCGGCGTTCGCGAACGAGCTGATCCGCACGGGCGGGGTCGCGCGCGACCGTGTCGAACGACACATGAAGAACTTCGCCGGTCTCGAGAAGACCGTGCAGGCGTGGACGCCGGATTGGCAGGCGGAGGTCACCGGCATTCCGGCGGAGACCCTCCGTGACCTCGTGCGCAGCCATCGCGAGGCGAAGGGCGCGTCGCTCTACATGGCGACCGGCGTCAACCAGGGCCGCAGCGGCACGCTCTGCTTCTGGTTGCTCGAATGCATCAACGCGATCTCGGGCAACCTCGATCGTCGCGGTGGAACCCTGATGGGGCAGGGCCTCGTGGACATGGCCAAGCAGGTCACCGACGACCCCCAGATGATGACGAGCTACGACCGAGGCGACGCGCTCCCGACCGTGAGCGGACAGCAGCCGTCAGGGATGCTCGCCGACGACATCCTGAGCGACGCGCCGGGCCGGGTGACCGCGCTGATCGTCGAAGCGAGCAATCCGCTGCTCGCGTGCAGCAACCCCGATGGTCGCCTCGACGAAGCCCTCGAGTCCCTCGAGCTGCTGGTCTCGGTCGACCTCTTTAGGAACGAGGTCGGGGACCTCGCGCACTACGTGCTCCCTGCTCCGACGTGGATGGAGCGGCCGGAGGTGCCCTACGCGCTGCAGAGCCTCGCAGGCTGCTGCCCGACGCCGTACATGATCTATGCGGACGCGATCCTCGAGCCGCCGCCCGGCGTGCGGCACGAGTGGTGGATGTACACACGCCTGGCCGACGAGATGGGCGTGACCCTGTTCGGCAATCGAGCGGTGAGCGCGCTCGCGAAGACCGCCGCCCGCGCCGCCTACACGTCCCTCGGCAAGTGGCTCCCGGGTCCCGAGCTGCTGATCGACGGCATGTTGAAGGGCGGGGGCCTGCCCGGCCGTAAGGAGATGGCCGAAAAGCATCCGCACGGATTGCTCCTCCCGGAGAACGAGGGGGAGAACTTCCTGGGGACCGAACGCGTCCTCACAGGCGACGGGAAGGTCGACCTGGCTCCGGCACCGTACGTCGAGACCTTCGAAGCGCGCGTCGAGGCGCTCTTCGAAGAGGAGAAGAAGAACGCGGACCGGATGAAGCTGATCGGGATCCGACAGCTGAAGCGCATGAACACGTCCTCCGCGAACGTCCCGGAGCTCGTCCGCGAGAAGACGAACTTCGCGTACCTGAGCACGCAAGACGCCGAGCGGATCGGCGTGACCAACGACGACGTGGTCGAGGTGGAGTCGGCGTTCGGGAAGATCGAGATCCCGGTGCGCGTGACCACCGAGATGATGCCGCGCACCCTCGCCATCCCGCAGTGCTGGGGGCACACGGGCGCGCGGGGTCTTACGCACGCCGCCGAACACCCGGGTGTGAACTCGAACCTGCTCGCGGGGGACGGCTCCGAGAACATCGAGCGGCTATCGGGCATGTCGCATCTGTCGGGGATCTTGGTGGATGTGAGGCGGTCCCCGAGCTAGGCCGAGCGCGAAGGAGTCCGCCCCCCGGCGCGGCGCAGGAGCCGCAGCAGCTCCTCGTCCGGCTCGATCCCCGCCTCCACGAAACGAGCGTGTCCCGTCTCGAGCACCGCGCGCGCGGCGGCTCGGTCTCCGAGACGGAAATACACCAGCGCCTGGACTCGATAGGCGGCTTCGCGCAGGTCGTCGATCGCCAGCACGTTGCGCGTCAGGTCGAGGGCCGGCTCGAACTCGCCCTTGCCGAGCAACAAGCTCGCCGCGCGCAGGGCCGCGGCGAGGTAGCGCGAGCGCAGCCGCGTGCGTTCGATCTCGCCCCAGCGAGACTCGCGCGCGTCGATCAGGTAGTCGCCGCGGTAGAGCGCGATGGCTTCGCGTTGGATCACGAGTGACTGGCCGACGTTGCCCTCGCGCTCGAGCTGTTCCGCCCGATCGAGCAGCTCGTCGAAGCGCAGGGCGTCGACGACCAGGGCCTCGTCGCGCCGCAGGGCGAAACGTTCGCCGTCGAGCTCGAAGAAGCACGAGGGCTCGTTGCCCTCGCGCGCCGGCTCGAGGACGCGGAGCAGATGGCTGAGGTTCACGCGGACGTTGTTCGCCGCGGTGCGATCGTCCTTGTCCGGCCAGAGCGCGCTGGCGACTTCGGCGCGTCGCGCGTTCGGGTGGGCGATCAGATAGAGCAGGAGATCGCGGACACGACTTCGCCGGAGCGCGGGATCCTGGACCGGAACCCCGTCGCGATCGAGCACCAGGGGACCCAATACCGAGATCGTCGTGGTGTGGCTCGGACGCGCCGGGACACGGGCGAGGAGATCCTTCACGACCGCCGCGTGGCGCGTGATCGCGTCGCTCGCCGCTTCGTCTTCCGGCAGGCCGATCGTCCGGAGCGTGGGACGCAGTCGGGAGGCGAGCCCGCCGGCGATCGCCTCTGCGTCGCGGTCGCCTTCCGCGCTCGCGGCGACCGCGAGCTCCAGGTTCATCGCCGGCGTGAGATAGATCTGGAAGCGCCCCGCCTGCGACCAGTCGAGATCGGCAGCCGGCGCGAGATTCCCGTGCTCGCGCGCGGCGCACAGCGCGCGCGCAGCGGCGTGGCCGAGTCGGAAGCAGGGGCCCAGCGGCCAGCCGTCGACGTCGGGGCGGATACTGGGCACGAGGACATAGAAGAGCCCGAGGGCGCGAAGGGTGTGACGGTGGACGAGTCCTTCCCGCGGTTGCTCGTTCACGACGTCGAGCAGCTCCCGAGCCGCGTTCTCCTCGTCTCCCGACACGGCCGCGCACGCCGCGCGCGCCGTCGACACCGCCATGGCGGCCCGCGCACCGAAGGACGGATCGAAGAGCGCTTCCGCAAGTCCGAGGTGTTCACGCGCGGCCGGTCCGCGCCCGGTGAGCGCGTTCTGGACCGCGAGGACCGAATGGAAGACGGTCGTGTTGTGGAGATGACCGCCCACGTCCGCAGCGAGCGGACCATCGAACTCCGCCAACGCCGCCGCGTCGAGGTCCCCTTCGAACCAGAGCGCATCGTGTCGGCTATTGGAGAGCGAGGGTTGGCTCAGGCGCGCCGCGTTGGTCGTTCCGAGTCGCACGTGATCGAGCGCGATCGCGGGTCGGCCCGCGTCGAGTGCCGCGATGGCCGCGGTCGAGTGGTCCAGGTTTCCGAGGTCGCGACCTTCTCGCGCGATGGCTTGCGCCTCCTCGAGCGCCTCGTCGGGGCGGCCTTCGAGCAGCGAGAGCGTCGCGGCACCGAGCGCGGTCGCGGTGGGCTGGTCCGGATGATCGACCTTCTCGCCCATCGCCACGATCTGGCGCACGCCCTCGGTCTGAGAGCCGAAGAACGCCAGAAGCGCGAGAACCGTCAACGTCGCGAGCTCGAGCGACGCCTCCCCCGCTTTGCGAAATCCATCGCAGGCCTGTAGGAGAGGGGCGATCGCAGTGGCCGGCTGCGTGTGGACGCGGAGCAGGCCGTCCAGGAAGCGGCCGCTCGGCGTCTCGAGCAGCTCCTCCGGAACCAGCGAGAGAAGAGCCTCGATCTCCGTCGCAGCGAAACGGGACCAATCCCAGATCCCCGTCAAGGAACGAACGACGTCGACGACGCGGTCGCCTCGTCCGAAGTCCTTGCAAAGCTTGAGCGCCTCGCGGTGGTCGTTGGCGTCGAGGAGAACGTGGAGCGCGGTGTCGAACGCTGCGTCGTCCCAGGCCGGATCGACCTGCTGAAGGAAGGGGCGCCACAAGGCGTGGAGTCGGGCCGACCCGTCCGCTCCGTGGCTCACGAGCGGGAGGTCCTGGAGCAGCTCGCCGACCGAGAGTTCCAGACCCGCGACCGAGCGAATCCGCGCGCCGTCGATCCAGTCGAGCGGCGCGAGGCGCGCGAGTCCGCGAATCGACGCGTCCGGAAGTCGTCCGAGGACTTCCTCCCACACGAAGTCGCCGACGCGTTCGGTCCCGGCGGTGGCCGCGAGCTCGAGCAGCGCCGGCCAGCCCCCCCAGTCGTCGGCCACGCCCTCGATGCCGCGCGCCCCCATGAAGCGCACGCGCTCCTCAGAATCGAAGGCCAGCTCGCGTTCGTCGATGACGCAGGCTTCGCCCGATGCGATCAGCCGCGCGATCGGAAAGCCCGGCGCTTCACGGCTGGCGAGGACGAGGTGTCCGTTGGCCGGCAGCGCCTCGAGCAGCGCTTCGAGGAATGCGTTGGAAGAACCTTCGGGGCGAACGTGATGCACGTCGTCGAGGACGAGCGCGACGTCGCGGGGGCTCTCCTTCCATACGGCGTCGACGATCCGGTCGAGCGCCTCTTCGTCGGTCGGTTCGATTCCGAGGGCGGTCCGGAGCCCGTCCGTGAGTTCCCCGACGCGGTCGTCCTCGGCGCTCAGGCCGAGCCAGAGATCGATTCCGACCGCGTCTCCGAGGTTGTGATCGAGGGCGTCGACGAGCAGGGTCGTCTTTCCGAATCCGGCGCCGCCCTGCAGGAACGTGAGGCGCCGCTCGAAGCGCCCGTCGAGCAGGCGAGGGCGGTCGACGAGCTTCGCGATGGGGCGACTCGGCGGGTGGAATCGGTACGGCTTCTTCATCGTCGGCGGATCGGATCCGGAGTGCGCTCCGGTGTCCCGGCAGCTCTCAGTGAGGTCGCTCGACACGCAGGATCGCCCACTCGGGAGTTGCTGCACGTGCCCACCCTGTGAGTGGTCGCGTTTTGGCCCGGGTGCGTTGAACATCGGAAAATCGATTCGATTTCAACGCGTTGCCGGGTCGTTTCCGGCTGGTTAACGCCCTCCGCATAGCCTCGACCTCGAATGCCGACCGGGGAGCACCGGCGGCCCAACCGAGGTGCCCGATGCGAGTCCCGAATCGAACCCGTCCGAGCCTGCCGTCCACGAGTGTCGCCTTCTTCGTGTTGCTGGCAGCTTGCGTCTTCGCTGCCGTGCCCGCCGCGGCGCAGATCCACAGCTACACGATCACCGGCACCGTCGACGGCGCGAACCTCGACACCGGCTCCTACCTGCCGCCCGCAGTCCCGCCCTTCGCTGGCGGTGGGACGTTCACGCTCACGTTCGATCTCGATGACAGCACGCCACTGACATTCGGGGGCGCGACGTTCGCCGACTACAGCGGTGCGATCACGAATCTCGACTTCACGGCAAGCACCGGGGAGTTCATCGACAGCCCGATGACCGGCGTGTTCGAGACGACCGGGGGCGGCGGGGACGCCTGGTTCACGACCAGTGGGGACATCTTCCAACCCGGATTCGCAACGAACATCCCGGACCTCATGCTCGACGACGGGTCGGGGTCGTTCGACACCTTCTTCTTCGAGATCGGCGGACTGGATCTTCTGATGAGCGATTCGCTGGGGATGCTGTACCTGCTCTCGCCCCCTGAGCTGATCGCGCCGGATGCAACGACTACCGACCTGCAGGTGCTCGAGATCAACTGGGGCAGCTTCTTCGAGGACACGGCGACGCTGCCGCTCACGATCCAGACGATCAGCGTGCCGGAACCGTCGGGCGGCACGCTGTTCGCGGTCGGTTGCCTGGCGCTCGTGTCCGCCGCGTCCCGGCGTCGCTAGGCCGGCGGGAGACGAAGGGATGGACACGCGAGCACGAACACGGTCGACTTCGGTCGTTCCCATGACACGCGCGATCGCGCTGGTCTTTGCAGTCGCAGCTTTCGTCGGTACTTCGGTGCCGGCCCGCGCGGCGATCACCGGCGCGAGTCTGACGGGCGGACAGGCGCTCGCGAACGGCGGGGCCATCCTGCAGCTGACGGCCCCGCTTCCGGACATCCTTCCGAACGGCTTCGACGACGACAACGTCCGGATCTTCGACGAGGTCCAGAACCTGACGCTCTCGTCGGTGGTCATCCTCGACACCGCGGACCCGGCGCTCTCGAGCAACGTCCTCGGCGTGGGCTCCGTCGTCTCGAGCCACTATCTCTTCTTCGACACGGCCGCGTCGAACGTGGACGCGATCGGTACCGTCACGTTCGACCAGCCGATCCTCGGCGTGATTCGCTTCAACGAGCAGCACGACTCGTCCGACCCGGTCCTGGGAGAGCCGACGGTCGTGTACGGCGTCGGCAACCCCAGCCTCGAGAGCGCCGACGTCGCCACGTTCACCGGGAACACCTTGAGCTTCGACATCACCGCCGTCAGTCCGGGGGATGCGCTCAGGATCGTGACGGGCGTGAACCCGGTCCCGGGGATCAACGTCTGCGCCGCCGGGACCGAGACCGTGACCGGCACGATCACCGGTGGCGATTCCCTCGCCGAAGGGGGGCAGTTCAAGCAGATCTGTGATCCGATCGGCGACGTAGGGAGCGACAACTTCCAGTCGCCGGATCTCTTCGCGTTCGAGGAGCAGCAGAACGTGTTGCTCGACGCCGACCTCTTCCTGGACGACACGGCGTTCATCGCCGCCGGCGAAACGGTGTCCAGCTACTACGTCGTCTTCGACCCGGGCCCGAACACCAGGGTCGAAGCGACGGTCGATTTCCCCGACGCGATCATCGGGATCATCCGGGACCGGATCGAGCTCCAGGACAGCGCCTTCCTCGGCGACGCCTCGGCGAACTATCTCGCGCCGAACCTGCTCGGCCTCGAGAGCGGGGACACCGCGTCGTTCTCCGGCAACCAGCTCACGATCGACGTCCGCGCCAGCACCCCGGGCGACTCGATCCGCGTGCTGCTCGGATCCGCCTCACCGAGTCTCACCTTCAATCCATGTACGCCGCAGGAGACGACCCTGACGGGCGGCGTCACCGGCGGATCCGCGGCCGGCCTGGGTGGACAGTTCGTGCAGCTCTGCGAGCCGATCGGTCCGGTCGGGAACGACAACTACCAGACCTTCGACCTCTATGCGTTCGAGGAGGCGCAGAACGCGGTACTCGCTGCGCCGCTCGCTGCGGAAGTCGGGCCCTTCCCGACGATCGCCGCAGGGACGGTCGTGTCGAGCTACTACGTCGGCTTCGATCCGCCGAACTCCCAGGACACGATCGGGTCGATCCAGTTTCCGTCGGCGATCCTCGGCGTCATGACCTCGCAGGGGTCGCTGATCGCGAGCGATGTGCTGGGTGCGGCGACGGGCCAGTACCTGAATCCGAACCTGCGTGGGCTCGAGCCCGGCGTCGACTCGGTCTCCGTGAGCGGGGACACGCTGATGGTCGACTTCTCGGCGAACAGTCCCGGAGACTACGTTCGGGTGCTCGTCGCGGGATCGCCGCCCCCGGTGCCGGCCCTCGGTCCGATCGGCCTGGCGACCCTCGCAGCCCTCGTGATGGGCGCGGGGTGGGGCGCCCTGCGAGGCAGGGATCGCCGCGGCGAGCGTTGACCGCAGGCCGCGGGCACGGGCTCCTGCCTCGCGCTACTTCCTCTACCCATGCAGAAACAAAGCGTGTGGATTCTCTGGGTGGGTTCGCTCGTCGCGATGCTCCTCGTCGGGGGCGTCATCGGGACGATTGGCCGCATCGTCTTCTGGTTGCTCGTGGTCGCGCACCTCGTCGAATTCTTCATGAAGCGCGAGGTGTTCGAGAAGGTCGGCGGATCGATGGGGCACCACTTCGTGCAGACCATGATCTACGGTCTCTTCCACTGGAAGCCGCTCGAAGAGGGCCTGGCCGGCGGCGACGACGCCGACTGACGGCGCCCGGCAGAACGAGGAGGGCAGTATGCGACTGCGACAGATCGCACTCGTGGCCGGGGACCTGCGCGCGGTCGAGGCGCCGATCTGTGAGTCGCTCGGCGTAGAGGTCTGCTACCGCGATCCCGGCCTGGAACTCTTCGGCCTGCGGCATGGGCTCTACCCGATCGGGGACCATCTCCTCGAAGTCGTGTCCCCAGCCAAGGACGGGACGACCGCGGGGCGCTATCTCGAGCGCCGCGGCGGCGACGGAGGCTACATGGTCATCGTCCAGGTCGACGACCTCGAAGCCGAGCGCGCGCGGCTCGACGCCAGCGGCATCCGGATCGCCTTCGAAGCGAAGGCGAAGGAGATCGAGGGGCTCCATCTCCACCCGAAGGACGTGGGCGGCGCGATCCTCTCGATCGACCAGGCCTGGCCGCCGGAGTCCTGGGCCTGGGCGGGCAAGGACTGGGCCTATCACCGACGCGAGGACGTCGTGAACGACCTCGTCGGCGTGTCGATCCAGGCGGACGATCCGGCGGAGATGGCGACGAGCTGGAGCCGTGCTCTGGGACGCCCGGTCGAATCGGACGCGGAGTCTCCCACGATCGCGCTGTCCGACGCGACGATCCGCTTCGTCCCCGCCAAGGACGGCCGTGGAGACGGCCTCGCTTCCGCGGCGCTCGTCGCGACCGATCGCGGCCGTGTCGGGGAGACGATCGAGGTCTGCGGCTTCCGATTCGACCTCGTCTGAGCCGGTCTGAGCCGATCAGGACCTCCGTCCGGGCGATCGTCTCACGCTCGCGTGAGAAATCGCGCCTGGCCCGCTAACCCTTTCCACTCGGGCGGCACCCACGTCTCATCCGGCACGGGTGGAAGCGACATGGCGCGCGGCGAACGGCACGAACGGATCGACGAGGGCTTCCGGAACTGGGCGCGCTGGGTCGTCGGGCACAGGGCGGGGGTGATCGTCTGCTGTCTGCTCGCGGCGGCCTGCCTGATGGCCGGCTTGCCGCGAATTCATGCGGACTTCTCGAGCGACAGCTTCCTGCTGAAGGAAGACCAGGCGCGGCAGGCCTACGACGCGTTCCGCGATCGCTACGGGCGCGAGGACCCGATCGTGATCGGGCTGGCGCCGCCCGAGGTCTTCGACCTCGAGTTCCTCGGCCACCTGTGGACCCTGCACGAAGCGATCGAGCGGGACGTTCCCTACGTCCGCGAGGTCACCAGCCTCGTGAACGTGCGCTCGACTCGCGGTGAACAGGACGAGCTGATCGTCGAAGACCTGCTCGAGACCTGGCCCGAAGACGCCGAAGCGTTGGCTGCGATTCGTGAGCGCGCCGCGAAGAATCCCGTGTACGTGAACCACCTGCTCTCCGAGGACCTCCGCTTCACAGCCATCGTGGTCGATCTCGATACGTATTCGTCCCTCGAGGACGACGATTCCCTGGGCTTCGATGAGGCGGAAGAGCGCGCGGAGTACCTGACCGATTGGGAGTCGGACCAGGCGGTCACGGCTCTGCGCACTCTCCTCGACGAGCACGTCCGGGACGACGTGCGCGTCTCGCTCGTCGGCGGACCCGTCGTCGGCGACTACATCGAGGGCGTCGCCGCCGGCGACGCCATGATCTACACGCCGGCTTCGATCATGATGCTCTCGTTGCTACTGGGGCCGCTGTTCCGGCGCGTCTCGGCGGCGATCCTGCCCGTGTTCGTCGTCTTTCTCTCGATGGCCTCGGCCTTCGGCGTGATGGGCTGGCTCGACATGCCCTACAGCGCGCCGACCCAGGTCCTCATCATGTTCATCATGGCCGTCGGGACCTGCGACGCGGTCCACATCCTGGCGATCCTCTACCAGGGGCTCGCGCGCGGGCTCGCGCGGGACGACGCGATCGTCGAAGCCGTCGGCCACTCGGGCTTCGCGGTCGTGCTCACGAGCGTGACGACCGCCGGGGCGCTCTTCTCGTTCATCGTCGCTGAGTTCGCTCCGGTCTCGGACCTCGGGATCACGTCCCCGATCGGCGTTTTGCTCGCGCTCGGCTTCACGCTCACGCTCCTGCCGGCGACCCTCGCCTGCATTCCGCTTCGCGGCGAGGCAGAAGCGGGACGCGCGGTGCCCGGGAGTCTTCCGATCGTCGAGCGCGCCCTCGTGCGTTTCGGGGACGTGTCGATCGGGCACCCGGGAATCGTTCTCGGCGGGACGGCCCTCGGCGTGGTCATCGCCGGGATCGGTGTCGCGCAGGTGCGCCTCTCCGACGATTCGATGGATTGGCTCTTCGAGGACGACCCGCTTCGGATGGCGGTCGAAGAGCTCGACGAAGCGCTCGGGGGCATCCAGTCCCTCGAAGTGATCCTCGATACGGGCGTCGAGAACGGGCTCTATGAGCCGGCCTTCATGACCGCGCTCGAGCGGGCCGCCGAACACGCCGAGTCGAGCGATCTCGGCCCGGTCGAGGTCGGCTCCACGCTGTCGATCCTCGACATCCTGCGCGAGACGCACCGCGCACTCAACGAGAATCGCCCGGAGTTCTACGCGATTCCGACGGAACGGGCGTTGATCGCCCAGGAGCTCCTGCTCTTCGAGAACAGCGGCTCGGAGGACCTCGAGAAGGTCACCGACTCGCGCTTCGAGAGCGCGCGGCTCCGGCTCCGCGTCGGCTGGACCGACGGGCGTAACTACGCCCCGTTCCTCGAGGCCCTGGGCGAAGACCTGCGTGAGATCTTCGACGAGTCCGTCGAGGTGACGCTCACGGGCGGCGCCGCCTTGTCGGGGCGCGCCTCCGATCTGCTCCTCGAGAGCCTGGCCCAGAGCTACACGCTCGCCCTCGCGGTGATCACGCCGCTGATGGTGTTCCTGCTCGGCGGGTTCCGGCGCGGACTCATCGCGATGATCCCGAACCTGATCCCGATCTGGTTCAGCCTCGGACTGGCCGGTTTCCTCGGCCTGCCGCTCAACATGTCGACGATGCTCGTGGGCAGCATGGTGATCGGCGTCGCGGTCGACGACACGATCCACTTCATGCATCAATACGATCGCAACCACTCGATGACGGGCGATTCAGCGCTGGCGATCCGCCGTACGCTCGGCTCGACCGGTACGGCGCTGCTGGTCACGACCGTGGTGCTCGTCGGGAGCTTCCTGCTCTCCTTCATGGGGCACTTCAACGGCATGATCCACTTCGGGATCCTGGCGGGCTTCGCGACGAGCGTGGCCTTCCTGGCGGACGTGCTGGTCGCGCCGGCGCTGGTTCATCTGACGTCGGGGGAGGGGGGCGCCGCGGCGTCCGTCAGGATCGCGGACGCCCACTCGTGAGCTCGCGCCAGGCCTCGAGGTCGCGCTCGCTCGCTTCCCGCCCGACGCGGGTCACGACGTCGACGTCCGGCGACTCCGCCCGGAGCGCTGCGGCGGTGCACTGCTCCTTGGGGCGATGCGCGAAGGGGTCGAATCCGTAGAGCGCCATGGCGTTCTCGTGCGTGATCTTGTTGATCAGGGCCTCGTCCAGACCGCCGAGGGTCTCGACGATCCGCTCCGGCGCGTTCGGCCAGGTCCCGTCCGAGTGCGGGAAGTCGGACTCCCAGCAGATGTGGTCGAGGTTGAACGTGTCGATGTTCGGGATCCAGGTGTCGTCTTCGATGAAGCAGCACAGGATGTTGTTGCGGAAGATCTCGGTCGGGCCACCGGTCTGGCTGAAGTCGTGCTTGGTCCACCCGCTGTGCCGCCGCTTGACGTGCTCCGCGCGCCAGAGGAAGAACGGGATCCAGCCGATGTCGCCTTCGGTGAGCGAGAACTTGAGGTCGGGGAAGCGCGTCCAGAACGTCGCCCACACGAGATCGATCAAGGTGTAGACCGTCGACGCCGGCGAGCAGGTCATCGGCACCCCGGCGGGCGCGTCCGTCGCGTTCATCGGCGACCGGGACGACGAGCCGAGGTGGCAGCACAGAATGGTGTCGTTCTCGACGCACGCGGCGAAGAGCGGATCCCACTCGCCGGAGTGGATCGAGGGCATGTTCAGGGCCTCGGGGTTCTCCGAGAACGTGACCGCGTGGCAGCCCTTGTCGGCGAGCCGTCGGATCTCCTTCGCGGCGAGCTCGACGTCCCAGAGCGGGAGGATGCCGCAGGGGATGAAGCGATCCGGATGGGCCCCGCACCACTCGTCGACGTGCCAATCGTTGTAGGCCTGGATCATGACCATGTTGGTCTTCGGATCCGGGCCCTGGTTGAGGACCTGTCCCGCGAAGCCCGTCCAGTTCGGGAAATTGAGGCCGGCCAGCTGTCCGCCGGCGTTCATGTCGCGCACGCGCTCGTGCACGTCGTAACAGCCCGGGCGCATCTCGTCGTAGCGGCTCGCGTCGACGTTGAACATCTCCGGGGGCTTCCCGGCGACGGCATTCAGGCCGAGGTTGCGGCCCTTGAGATCGCCGTACCACCACTGCTGGATCCCGCGGTCGTCGGTCTCGACCCGCGGCGCGTGCTGCTTGTACTTCTCGGGGACGTGTCGATCGAACATGTCCGCCGGCTCGGCAATGTGGTCGTCCACGCTGATCAGGATGACGTCGTCGGCGTTCACGGCAGGGGTGCTCCTGGTGCGGCGCGCGACGGCACGTCGACGCGCGTACGGAGGCTAGATCCTCTTGCGTGGGGTGGGCAAGCCGCGCCGGCTCTCTCTCTCCCGCATTCGATCGACGCCGGAATCCGGCTATCGCAGGTACAGATCGATGATCTGCACCGCCCACTAACTCGCTGGCCGGTTCGCCAGCTCGGCCTGGATCTCTTCGTAGCGCGCTCGCGTCAGCCGCAGTCGCTGCACCATCACCAGCGCTGCCCCGTAGAAGACGACGAGCCCCGGGCCGGCGACGAGGCCGAGCCATAGGATCGTCTGCTCGGGTACGGCGTCGATCGCCGCCGCGTCGCCGGATGGGAAGCCGATCCACTGGAGGGTCGAGAGGCCGACGAAGTTGCCCAGCCCCGACGTGCACTTGCCGGCGAAGCTGAGCGTCGACATCACGATGCCCTCGTGGCGTTCGCCGGAGAGCAGAGCGACCTCGTCGGTCACGTCCATGATCATCGAGCTCGTGAGGATCACGAGCTGCACGACCACGAACATCAGCACGGACGTATGCGCCACGACGAAAGGGACGATCCAATCGGAGTCGTTCGTCGGCGCGAGGTCCAGGAGGCGAGCGATGACCGCGAGGGGCGCCCAGACGATCAGGGCGATCGCGAGCTGGATGAAGGTCTTGCGCTTGTCCCCGACCAGGATGCTGACGCGACGCGCGGCGACGACCGCCAGCACGACCGGAATCGCCGTGAAGCCCGCGAGCAGCGCCATGCGATCCGAGTCGAAGCCCCAGAACCACGTCGACATGTAGACGCCGAGGACCTCGGCCACGCCGGCCGCGGTCTGGGACAGGATCGCTGCGCCGAGGAGCACCCGGAGCGAGTGGCTTCCCAGCGCGGCCCGCAGGCCTTCGACGAAACGCCGCGCGCTGAAACGCGTCGTCTCGGCGACGCGGCTCAGCTTCGGAATCACGGAGGCGGTTCCGAAGGTCCCGATCAGGATCGACACGGCGACCACGAGGCCGATGAAGACGCCGAAGGCCGGGAAATTGTCGAGATCGAGGCGGCCCTCCGCGATCGTGGCGCGGTCTTCGAAGAAGAAGAGCCAGCCGACGACCTGGAGCGCGATGCCGCCGCCGAGCCCCATCGCCCAACGGATCGACATCAGCGTCGTGCGCTCGTCGTAGTGGTCCGTCATCTCCGGACCGAGCGCATCGGCGGGCACTTTGTAGAGCGTCAAACTGATGCGCGTTGCGACCGAGAATACGAGCAGCCACGCGAAGAGCTGGCTCTCGCTCAGTCCGGCGGGAGGCGCGAAGAGGGCGAAGAAGCACAGGCCCATCGGCACGGCCGCGCAGATCATGAACGGGTGCCGCCGTCCCCACTTCGATCGGAAGTTGTCGGAGATCGACCCGACGAGCGGGTCGCTGACCGCGTCCACGAGCAACGCCAGCAGCAGCGCGAATCCCGACAGCGTCCCCGGCAGGCCCAGGACCGTCACGTAGTAGAGGCCCAGGAACACGTCGAAGCCCGCGTTCTTGCAGCCATCCGCAATCGCGCCGGCGCCGAAGGCGAGGCGGACCGGCGTCGGGATCTGACGGTCGTCGGACGGGGCGCGGCCGGTGCTCAACTCTTGGGTTCCCGTTCAGCTGGGCGTATGGAAGCGTCGATCACAGTCTCGATCTCGGTGCCCGGGACCACGACCAGGTTCCTCCGGGATCCGGAGAGCGGATCGGCCCGCGAGAGAGCGTAGGCCGAACGCGCGTGGAGGACCGCTGCTCATTCGAGTCCCGCGAGACGACGGAAGCTGGCAGAAATCGGGACTCGCAGCACGCGCGCCCGATTGATCGGTATGCTTTGCGCTCGGACGCGCGCGTGGGGGGCGATCGATTCCTCCCTGGGCGGCGACGCAGGAATGGGAGCGCGTGACGTGCCGGCCCGCGAATCGCTCGAGGTGGTTTCCAGGTGACAGCTTCGAATCAGCGCGGCGGCAGGGTGTTGGTCACCGGCGGCGCCGGCTTCCTCGGCACGCATCTCTGCGCTCGACTGCTGGATCGCGGCGACGAGGTCGTCTGCGTCGACAACCTGAGCAGCGGCCGGACCGAGGCCGTCGAGTGGCTGAGCGCGGACGCGCGCTTCGAGTTCGTCCAGCGCGACGTCTGCGACCCGCTCGATTTCGAGGTCGACCGGATCTTCAACCTCGCTTGCCCGGCTTCGCCGGTCCAGTACCAGTGCGACCCGATCCAGACGACGCGCACCGGCGTCCTCGGCGCGATCAGCGCCCTCGATCTGGCGGAGCGGACGGGGGCCCGCATCCTCCAGGCCTCGACGAGCGAGGTGTACGGGGATCCCGACATCAGTCCGCAGGACGAGGGCTATGCCGGAAGCGTGAACCCGATCGGACCCCGGGCCTGCTACGACGAGGGCAAGCGCTGCGCAGAGTCCCTCTTCTTCGACTATCACCGCCAGCGAGGGGTCCGCATCAAGGTCGCCCGGATCTTCAACACGTACGGACCGGGGATGCGTGCGGACGATGGCCGAGTCGTCGCGAACTTCATCACGCAGGCGCTCACGGATCGACCGATCACGATCTTCGGCAAGGGGACCCAGAAGCGGTCGTTCTGCTACGTGGACGACCTGATCGATGGCTTGATCCTGTTGATGGAGTCCTCGGACGAAGTGACCGGACCCGTCAACCTCGGACGTCCCGTCGAGACGTCGATGCTCGAGCTGGCTCGACTCGTCCTCGAGGAGACGGGATCGGCCTCGAAGATCGTCCACGAGCCGCTCCCCCATGACGATCCGCAGCAGCGATGTCCCGACATCTCCCGGGCGCGGCGGCTGCTCGGGTGGGAGCCCAAGACGCCCCTCGCGGACGGGATTCGCGCGAGCATCCGCTACTTCGAGCGGGGACTCGAGACGGGCGCAGCGAAAAGCGGTGCATGACGGCTGAGGATCGGGGCCGCGCCGGAAGGATCCTCGGCGTCGGCCTTTCCCGGACCGGCACGAAGTCGCTCAGCCGCGCGCTCGAGACCCTCGGCGTCCGGACGATCCATTACCCCGGGTACGCCTTCGAGGACGGATCGATCGAGATCGATCCCCGCGCCCTCGACGAACACGAGGCGCTGCTCGATACGCCGATCGCGCTGTCCTTCCCGGAGCTCGACGTGCGATACCCCGGCTCGAAATTCATCTACACCGTTCGCGAGACGGACGCATGGCTCGACTCGTGTCGCCGCTTCTTCTTCGAGGGCGCGTTCGAGCGGCCGCGGGTCGTGGAGCTCTGTCGACAGCTCTACGGCTCGGAGGTCTTCGACGAGGAGACCTTTCGAGCGGCGTACGTCCGGCAGGACGCGCGGGTCAGGTCCTACTTCGCGGCGCGTCCCGACGATCTGTTGGTGCTCGACGTCTGCGGCGGACAGGGGTGGGACGAGCTCTGCGCGTTCCTCGAGCGTCCCATGGTCAACGAGCCGTTTCCGCGTTGCTAGGCGCGGGCGCGCGATTCTCGTGCGGAAAGGGCTCGGCCGGCGCGGGACGGATGCCGAGAAAGTCGGCGAGACGCCCCCACGGATTGCGCTCGGTCTCCCAGCAGATCTCCAGAATGTCGTCGGGCCGATCCCGGAAGTAGGCGCGCACGTTCTCGTTGTGTCGCTCGTATCGCTCCAGGAACTTCTCCGGAGGCGGGTAGTAGCCTTCCTCTTCGAGCCACTGCTCGAGGATGCCGAGGCGGCGCCACTGACCGAGCTGGGCCCGCACGAGCGTCTCCGAATCCCGTCGCAGGGTCAGGACGAATCGGGACCCCGGGTACCAGGCGTCGAGCTCCCGATACAGAAAGAGCCAGGGGGCATCGGCGAAGGCGTCGAAGCGCTCCACCTTCGCTCGGATCTCTGGCTCGAAGGGGGCGAACTTCGCGGAGTCGAGGTCGAAGTAGGGCGCCAGTCCGTCGAGCTGCGGCCAGAACCAGTGGTGGGCGCGGAGGCCGAGTCGTTCGAGGGCGACGCCGAGGGTCGTGGTCCCCGTCTTGAACATCCCGACGCCGAAGACCTTCCCGGTCACGGTCACGGTCAGCTGCGAATGAGGACGGGCGGCTCCGTCACGATGCTGACGAGATGGGTGCTGGGAAAGGAGAGCGCGACCCGGCCGTTCTCGAGGGGGATCTCGAAGTAGGTCGGGTCGGGCCGCGGCGGGGGTTGGGCCGCCGCGGCGAGCGCTTCGAAGAGGCGCCGAAGCAGGTCGGAATCCTTTTCGAGCACGACCTCGTGGCGTTGGCCGCCGGTCAAGGCGATTTCCACTCGAATGGCGCCGGGCGGCGGCGGCTCGCGGTCGGTCGGATTCATGGAGGGCATGGAGGGCATGGGGGGCCTCAGAGGCATCGGGGGCCTCGTTTCGGGTTCGTCGCGCGTCAGCGGGGGAGTAGCCGGCGGTGGTCCTGCCTCGCGCGTCGCCGGGTCGAGAATCCCCTCCGGCCACTCGCGCATCCAGGCCGGATTGAGCCTCGGATTGTATCGGTTCCACGAGTAGGGCCCGCTGAACTCTTCCACCATGATCCCGCGATCGAGGGGGATGCAGTCGCTCGGGGCGTGACTTCCGCGCTCGAGCGCCACACCCGGGTCCGGGATCTCGTTCCAGAGGAACTTGAAGCGCTCGGGTCGTCCCGCGTTTCCGCGGTAGCGCTGGATGATGGACGTGTAGGTGCTCGACATCGAACCGATGAAGTCCTCCGACTCCGCGGCGACGAGCTGGGAGAGGAAGGCGAGGGCGATGCTGTCGTGTTGGGGAAGCGCGCGGAAGGCTTCGCCGTATTCGTCGAGCACGAGGGCGTCGAGGAAGAAGGCTTCGCCGAAGTGGGCGAGGATCGGCTCGAAGAACGGGTCGTCCATCTCGTCGGTGGCGATCGCCAGCTTCTGATCCCGTTCGAAATGCTGATCGAGCAGCGCGATCACTTCCTCGGGGCGTCGGTCGCGGGTCGTGGTTCCGATCGTTCGCTTGAAGTCGCCTCGTCGGATGTGAACGCAGTTCATCGGTCCGACATCCGCCGCGATCCGACTCGCCAGGGCGCGGTACGGGGCCTTGGGTGTCATCGCCCGGAGCAATCGATGGACGGCGTGCTTCGTCCGCGTGTCCAGGTAGAAGAAGTACGAATAGAAGCAGAGGTTGCTCAGGCGATTGCCGGCCTCGGCATCGGGCGGGCCGCCGGACATGCGGACGACGGTCGCGCGTCGAACGCGTTCGTCGTCTCGGAGAATCTCCTCGCGACCCCGGGCGAAGGCGCGAAAATCCTCGGTCGCCGTCTCGAGCGACGGCGGATGCACGAAGACGGCGCCCATCTGTCGATCCGACATCAATTCGAGATCGTCGAGTCCGGAGAGGTCGATCCGATTCGATGGAATCCAGGGGACCGGGAAGTCGATCAGGTCGCTGACCCGACTCGGCCGCGCGTTGGAGACGCGCGCGCCGTAGTCGACCACGTTCGCGGGTGGGGAGACGTCGCCGTCGAGCACGAGAACGCGATCCATCAACCACGCGAGCACGACGCCGACCTCGATCGACATGATGCCGTTGCTCAAGCCCGATCGACCGCTGCAGTAGTTGTTGTAGAATAGGAATCGCATGGGGGGTCGCGTGCGCGCGAGTGCCGGGAACGGGCGGCCAGCGCGAGGATCAAGCTTGGCCCAGATCGCATATACCGTCTACAGCACGAGCAACAGCAACTACCAGGCCTGGCAGACGGAGCTCCTCGACGCGACCTTCGAGCGCGTCGGTCAGCCCGGTCGGCTCATTCGACTCTGTTCGGTCGACAGCCAACACTGGTCGCGCCCCTTCCAGACCGAAGCGCGATCGGAAGTCGTGCGGATGCCCTGCTGGATGGTCGACGAGCGAACCGGCGACCGCTGGGGAATCGCGAACAAGCCGGCCTCGATGCGTCGCTGGCTCCAGCGGAGCGAGGATCTCCGCGATGACGATGTCGTGCTCTTTCTCGACCCCGACATGGTCTTCGTCGATCGGGTCGAACTCGACGTCACACCGGGCACCGTCGTCGGCCAGAGATGGGTCGATCACGGGATCGCCGACCACGCCTATTGGCGCGAGTTCGGGGCCGATGTCCTGGATCGCATCCGCCCGGAGTCGATCGTGATGTATCCCTTCGCGGCGACGGCCGGGGACATGCGGCGGATCGTCGGTCGCTTCCTCTCGCTTTCGCATCACATCCGGAACACCCATCGCGATTGCTGGGCGGCGGACATGTGGGCCCTCGTGATCGCGATGCTCGAGGGCGGACTCGAGATCCGGACCCAGGACCACCTCGGCGTGTGCAACAACTGGCTCGATCAACGGGACGAGGTGCCGAAGATCATCCACTACCCGGTGCCGGTCCTCGACCGGGAGGGCGAGAAGGTCTGGTTCAAGCAGGACTACACCGGGGAATGCCTGACACGCCCCTGGCATCGGCCGCCGCCGCCCACCCGCGCGACGAACGTGACGGAAGAGCTCCTCCTCGAGATCCTGCACGAACACGTCGCTTCGCAGGAGGCAGCCGGAGTGCAGGCATGACCGAGGCCGCGGATCGCCGGCGATGGCTGATCTGGATGGGGGCCCGGTTCCTCCTGATCTACGCCGTCGCGACCGCGGCGACCTCGTGGCTCCCGGTCTTCGAATGGGCGGAGCGCGCGAACGTCGCGCTCCTCGACGCGGGGTACGCGGCCATCGGTCCCAACGCGCGTCACCTCTCGATCGAACCCGGCGAGACGGGCCCGACCTATCGCCTGGAGACCGGCGCTGCGTCCGGATCGGAGGTGCTTCGCCAGCCCCATCATCCCCACGCCTACGTCGGGATGCTCTTCGTCGTCGCCGTGTTCGCGACGCCGGGCGTGTCGCGACGAACGCGGGGCCGAGGCATGGTCGTCGGCCTCGTCGCCGTGACCTGCTTCGAGGTGGGGCTGCTCTTCGCGGACGTCGAGGCCTGGGCTGCGCGAGCCGCGGGTGCACCCGCGCCTTCGTGGTGGTCCCTGGCCGGACTGTTCGGCGTCCTCCACCGGTCGGCGGCTTCGGGATTGATCGCGATCTTCGCGTGGCTGCTCTTCGTGCGCGACGAGCTGGCCGGCGAGGTCGGCGCCACCCGGGTGGAAGGCGATGTCGGGGTCGCCGCATCGGATGCGACGACATGAATCCGCGCTGCATCGTCTCGCATCGATTCGGGTTCATCTGCGTGCTCGTCGCGAAGAGCGCCTCGAGCACCCTCGAAGCGGCGCTGCTTCGACCGGAATACCACGCGGAGCGCCTGCTCGCGGACGAGATCGACGAAGCGGTGTGGCGCGAAGCGACCGTCGTGACCTTCCTGCGGGATCCCGTCGAGCGGCTGCTCTCCGCCTATCAAGAGGTCTCGCTGCGTGACGAGATGAAGCGCGAGGGGGACGTCGACTCCTTCTTCGACATGCCGGACGGCTCCGAGCGATTCGAGGCCTTCGTGTCCGCGATCGAGCGAGAGCGCTTCGACGCGCACCTGCTCGCGCAATCGGAGTTCCTGGCCGGGCGGAGGATCGATCGTTACGGCTGCGTCGAGACCCTCGACGAAGATCTCGATGCGTTCCTGCAAGGACTCGGGGCGCCACCGGCCGGTCCCCTGCCGCGCCGGAGATCGCGGGACGAGCGCCGTGATCGCTGGGGCTACGGACGCTTTCGGGTCGCGGAGGACGACCTCTCCCCGTCGCAGCTCGAACGGATCCGCCGGGTCTATGCTGCGGATTTCGCGGCCTATCACGAGCACGTGGTGCTCGAGAAGGCCCGCAACGGCGTGCTTCTGCGTGCCTGGCAGGAGCGGAATCGCGCGCTGCCCCGGTCCGAGTCCTACCGGCTCGGTACCCGCGGCTTCTACGCGGAGCTCACCACCGTCGCGCGCGCGATGATCCACGCGTTCGCTCACGATCGGGGCTTCGCGCTCGATTCGAGGCAATTCTCGTATCGCGGTGCTCGGGGCTTCGCGGACTGGTTCGAGCCCTTCTGCGACGAGATCGAGGACGATGCGGCGCTCTCCGCGGAGGAAGGGATGTCCGTCGTGTGTGACAGCGAGATCCGGGGAGCCGGCACGGTCTTCGACGAAGTGCGTGCTCATCGCGCAGAGCGCTTGAGGCTCGGCCCGATTCCGATCGACGGGTTCATGAACGTGCTGGCCGCCTTCTTCGTCATGATCCATCGCATGCAGCCCGGCGTCGCGCAGGACGTCGAACGCAGGATCGCGCTCGCGAACCCCGGGCTCGCCGAGCGGGGGAGTCGGCACGTCGCGATTCACGTTCGGCGAGGCGACAAGGTTGGCGACGAGGACATCCACTACCCCGCCGCGCTCTATGTCCAGCGGCTCGGGGAGTCGAGCGCGGCGGGCCTGCCGATCTTCGCGATGAGCGACGATCACGCGGCGGTCGAGGAGTTGCGAAGCGAGCTCGCTCGGGCGGGACTCGGCGACGGGGTCTCGAGCCTGACGGCGCCGCAGCATCAGGGATTCGACGTCTTCGCGCTCCGGCGGGAAGACCTGCACGAGAAAGGCAGCACCGACCGTGAGGGGAGCGCCCCGGACTTTCGCAGCTTCATATCGGAGGAGACCCGGCGACTGCTCACGGAGGTCGAGATCGCGATCCGGTCGGAGCTCTTCCTCGGCACCTTCGGGTCGAACGTGGGCAAGGCGATTCGGTTCCTGCATCCGCACCCGGATCGCTGTGTTCTGTTCTCGCCGCACGATCTCGAGCGCTTCGAGGCGGCGCTTTCAGGGGACGCGGTCGCCGTCCCGGAGACCGAGACCGTGGTCGACCTCGACGACGAGATCGCGGCGCTTCGACGACAGCTCGCAGGGTTGGCCGAGGCGATCCGAGAGCTCGATTCGTGAGCGACACCCGATCGCGCGACGTCGGTTTGGCACGGTCTCCACGCCGCGATCGCGGTCGCTGCCTGCTGCTCGGGATCGCGCTCTTCGTCGGCTGCGCGATCCTCGGGTCGTGTCGGCTCGCCATGCCTTCCGAGCCGCGTACGCGGCTCGACCTCGTTCCGATCCGCACCGCCGCCCTCGAGCTGCGTGCGATGCTCGAGGACTACTACGACGGCTCGCGCGTCTTGGAGCGTACGTGGCTTCGGGGAGCGGACGATCTCCACGCCGAGGCGAGGGTCGCGGCCCTGCGCGACAAGTTCGCGCAGAGCCTCGTCTGGGGGGATCCCTTCGTCGTCGGCATGATCGGGAGCTCCGTCCTATCAGGGGCGGCGAACTGTCGGGCCGACGCGTATCCGGACCAGCTCCTGGGTCTCTTCGGGCCGATCCTCTCGGCGGGGGGCGGGCGAATGGAAGTCCGCAACGCGGGGCAAGACGGCCATTGCGGGGACGCCTATCAGAATCAGATCTTCTGTCTCGAGACGTTCCTCGGCGACGACCTCGACGTCGTGCACTATTCATGGACGTATTTCGAGGCGGGACGCGACGACCCGCCGAGCTTTCACGAGACGTTCTATCGCTGGTCGGCGGCGCTCGCGAGCAGGCCGGTCCCGCAGCTCGTCTACACGTCGGATTGTGCACGGCTGGCCGACATGGACCATCGGCTGCTGGACGCGTACGCGCCCCTGGGCGTGAACGCGCTCTGCATGCAACGTGGGTTGCTCGAGGCCGGCTATCCCGGGAAGAAGTGGGGCGCCGTCGGCGACTCGCTCCACGACACGACGCGCGCAGGCGAGGTGCTTCCGCTCGATTCCGGGCGTCGACGGTCGCTGGGGGTCGTGTTCCGGGACTGGCATCCCGGTCCGCTGCTCTTCCAAACGACGTCGGATGCGATCGTCTACGCCTTTTCCGAAGCGCTCCTGCTCGCGATCGACGCCGTGGCCGACGCGCCCGACCCGCGACGGCGCTGGCCGCTCGCGTCGGACGCCACGATGGGGCCCCGACTGCCCGAGCCCATCGCGTGTGACCCGGGGCTCTGCGATCTCGACGAGACGCCACGATGTTGGACCGGCGAGCGTCCTCGCTTCGGGAACGCCGGGATCCGACTGCGCCCGTCCTCCCAGAGAGACCCCGGTTCCCCGGCACCGGGTTGGTCGTCCTGGGAATCCGACCCGGAGGACGACGTGCCGCCACTCGAGCGCGGACGGCCGGAGTGCGCGCGCCGCGCCGCGTGCGCCGGCCTTCGACCGATCGACGCAGGGCAAACCGGCTGGCTCGAGTTCGAGGGCCCGCCGCTCGAGCGCGGGTTCGTGGCGGTCTGCTGCGCTGGAAAACGATGCGGCGAGCGGATCCTCGAGCGACGCGTCGAGTTCCGGATCGACGGTCGTGCAATCGAGGAGACACCGCAGGTCTTGTGGGACGGCAAATGCGTGCAGGTCGCCGACGAATGGCCGGGCGCCGCGCGCATGGCGATCCGCGTCCCGGCACCGTCCCCGGACGACGTCGAGTCCGGTCGCGACGACGCGCGGCGCCGAACGCTACCGGCGATCACCCACGTCTTCGGCTTCTAGTCGCGATCGTCTTCCACGTTGCGGCGGCGGACGCGGGCCACGGCGCCCACGGCGCCCAGCGAAGCGAGCGAGAGCGCAAGGGCCGCAGGCTCCGGGACCGGGAGCAGGATCGGCGTCGGCGCGTCCCCCAGGACCATCGCGTCCAGCGCCGTGACCGACAGGTCCGCGTCGAAGTCGAGGTTCTGTCCCTCGCTCGGCAAGAAGACGCTGTCCATCACGGTCAAGGTCGTCGTGTCAGCCGACATGAAGCCGAAGGACAGGTCGTGGACGCCACCGTTCGCGGCGACGGAGCCCGAGACGCCCACGGTCACGAAGAGCGTGTCCATCTGCGTCTGGCTGCCCATGATGAGGTTGGGCGTGCCGCCTTGCTCGTCGACGTTCCAGTCGTGCGTTCGATCGACCGCGAAGACCATGTCGATCGGGCCGAACTCGAAGAAGCCCGGCGTCGTCTCGACGGTCTCCGCGAAGGGGATTCCGAGGGTCGTATCGAGGATCAGGTCGATGTCGCGGGTCGCCGTCTGCACGTCACCGGTCAGCGCGATGAGCGGGATCGTCAGCCCGATGTCCGAGCGGAGCGCGCCGCCGAGCAGGTCCGCGTTGCGGAAGTACACGCGTCCCGGTCCGCCGGTCATGCTCGGGCCGAAGGCCGCCTGGAAGGTTCCGGCGAGCGCCCCCGTGTCCTGGCGACCGATCACCGACGACTGCACGTTCGCCAGGATGCCGAGCTGGACGTCGGACTCGGTGTCCACGATCAGGTCGCTGTTCGGCGGATCGATCGTGTAGGTGATGTGCGGGAGGAGATCCGCCTGGGCCGTCGACGCGGCCAGCAGGACCGTGATCGCACCAAGGCCGAGCGATCGCAGTCTTCGCGGCGCCGTCTGCGGCCGCGTCCGCGCCCTCTGCCCGTGCGCCTTCGAAGCGCATCCCGGCCGGCGTCGGGCCTCGTCGTGGTCCGTGCAAGGATCCATGTTCCCCCCTATCGGCGTCGCGCGTGGCGCGCTCGAGGCGCGCAGCGAGTCGGGACCCTTTCTCGGAGCCGATTCGGTCCGTTCGGAGTCCCGTGATCCTCGACGTGCCGTCAGTGTGTGGGGGGCCACGCAGGCGCGGCGAGGCACTGCAACGGGCCCATTATGCCAGCGATCTCGCATCGGAGCCAGCGAACGCCGAATCGCGATTGATTGCGCGCGGTCGCGGCTGCATAGTTCACCCGAGCGCGACGCGGTTGGGCGTCGATCGATGCGGATCCCCCTCGAATGGCCTTCTACCAGCTCGCGAATCACGATCGGCGCTTCATCGCGATCTTCAGTCCGAAGTGCGCGTGCAACACGCTGAAGCATTGGTTCGCCGACTCGCTCGGGCTCGAGCTGGGCGAGGGCGAACACGAGCTCGATCCGCATCGGATCTGGCCCCAGGAGATCGCCCGCTTCGCGTCGTACCGGAAGTTCCTTTTCGTCCGGAACCCCTTCGACCGACTCGTCAGTTACTACGTCTCCTTCGTCGTGGGAGCGGACCCGCGTTGGCGATTCGCGGATGATGCAGGGGAGGTCGACCTGTCGGGCGCGAGCTTCATCGAGTGCGTCGAGGCGATCGGCGCCGTGGCCAAGTCCGGGAACCGACTGCAACACCATCTCGAGCCGCAGAGCGCGCGGATCGAAGGCCTCGTGCCGGATCGCGTCCTCGCGACGGAGACCCTCGACCGGAGCCTTCCCGCCCTCGCGCGGGAGCTCGGATTCGAACACGCGCCGCGGCGCCTCAACGCGAACCGCTACGCTGGCGTCGTCACCGGATTCGTCGGCGATCGCCCGGCCTCGTGGCTTCGTGAGCAGGGGAGTCCGGATCCCGGATTCTTCTACGACGAGGCGACGCGCCGCCGCGTCGAGCAGATCTATGCGCGCGACCTCGCGCTCTGCGGAATCGAACAGGGAGAGAACCCGTATCTCCCGATCGCCCGGGCGCAGCGGGCCGCCAAACAAGGAAGAGCAGCATGACGACACGAGACGAGCTCGGGGGATTCGATTGGCGGGACCGACCGGTGCTGGTCACCGGGGGCGCGTCCTTCATCGGGTCGAACCTGGTCGATGCCCTCGTCGAGCGGGGCGCGCGGGTTCGCGTCGTCGACGACCTGTCGAGCGGTCGCCTCGAGAACGTCTCCGCGCACGTCGACGCGGGGCGGGTCGAGTTCGTCCATGGCGACTTGCGTCAGCAGAAGACGACGCTGGCGGCGGTCGAGGGCCAGGCCACGGTCTTCCACCTCGCGGCGGACCACGGCGGGCGGGGTTACGTCGAGCTCCACCAGGCCGCCTGCGCCGGGAACCTGATGCTCGACGGCCTCGTCTTCGACGCCTGCCACCGCGCGAACGTCGAGAAGGTGGTCTTCGCGTCGTCGGGCTGCGTCTACCCGAACCACCTGCAGTCGTCTCCGGAAGAGACGGTCTACCTGAGCGAGGACGTCGTCGGGCCGCCCTTCGATGCCGACAACACGTACGGCTGGGCGAAGCTGATGGGCGAGAAGACCCTGCAGGCCTACGCGGCCGACTACGGCATGAAGTCCGCGAGCTGTCGCTACTTCACGGTCTATGGGCCGCGGGGCTGCGAGAATCACGCGGTGATCGCGATGATCGCGCGCGCCTTCCTCGAGCTCGACCCCTTCGTGGTCTGGGGAACCGGGGAGCAGGTCCGAAACTGGACGCACGTGAGCGACATCGTGCGTGGCACGATCGCCGCGGCCGAGTCGATCGACGACGGCACGGCGATCAACCTCGGCACGATGGAGCGGATCCGCGTGATCGAGGCCGTCGAGATGGTGCTCGAGCACACGGGCTTCTCCCCGAGCATCGAGCTCCAGCCCGACATGCCGACTGGACCGCTCAACCGCGTCGCCGACAACGCGCTCGCGCAGCAGCTGCTCGGCTGGAAGCCGGAGGTCGCCTTCCGCGACGGGCTCCGGGACACGATCGACTGGTACTTCGCGAACAAGGATCGCGAGAAGGTGCGGGCCAGCTTCGCGTCGAAGCTCACGGAACGCTGAAACGGGCGACCCGCAAGTCCCGCGCCGGAGTCAGCGGCCTTGCTGCGGATCCAACGACGGATCCCGCCGAAACGCTTCTTCGATCGTGATGCAGCGCCGCCAGTCGAGGTCGCTCTTGATCGTCACGGGGTCCGGCGGGCGTCCGGTGAAGACGTCCGGATGCGCGACCTTCCGGCGGAGATCGAAGCCCGAGAAGATCTCGAAGTCGCGGAGCGTTCGTTCGTCGCCCAGGCCGTAGCGGCCGAGGGTTCGGTGGGCCTCCGGGTCGTCGGCGTAGATCAATCGGTCCAGCCGATCGAAGGCGACGAGGTTGTGGGCCGCCACGACCTCCTGCCCCTTCTCCCAGTGGCGACGCGGACCGCCGTCGAGGTGGTTCATGTGCCAGACGACGATCTCTTCCGGGGCGAAGAGGTCGTAGCCGTGGGTGAAGGAGCGGACCGAGAGGCTCCACTCTTCGCCCCAGTAGTAGTGCTCCGGGTCTTGCGGGACTTCCTCGTTCCAGCGGCCGAGGGTGAAGACGAAATTGCCGGTGATCATCCGGATCGGCGCCGGCAGGCGCTCGTGCGGCGGTCCCCAGATCGACCACGGAGACCACCCGCTTCCCGCGCCCCAGCTGCTGACGCGGCTGGTCGGGACGCCCTTCGCCAGATCACGATGGAGCGTGCCGTTCGCGTCGTAGTAGAAGACCGGACTGTCGATCGTGAGGAGCGGCTTCGGTGTGTCGAGTCGTTCGACCATGCCGAGGAGTCGCACGTCCCAGTCCGGCTCGAACTTCATGTGCGAATCGATCTGGAGCGTGAAGTCCTCGCCTTCCCAGAGCGATCCCGCGATGCTACGCGCCCAGGTGCCGCCTCTGCTTTCCGCGACCGTGTAGTCGGCGAAGCGAAATCGTGCGTCCTGCCGGAAGGCCTCCAGCTCGACCTTCGCTTCGGGATCGTCCTGCCAGCAGATGCCGAATCGCAGGTCGTCCGGGTGGCGCGCCATCAAGACGCAATCGCGGAGGGTCCGCGGCAGCTCCGGGTCGGCGTAGGAAGCGATGCAGACGAAGATCATCGCTCGGACGCTAGCCGTTCGTGGACGTCGTTTCTCGCCATCAGGGCTTCCCAGAAGCGGGCGCTGATCCGTTCCGCGCTCGCGCGGTCGAGATGGGACCCGTCGGCGGTCGTCAGGTCGTCCATCCTGGGCACGACCGTGGCGACGTCGAGCTCGCGCGCGAGGAACGCGAGGTGTCCGGCGCGCGTGTCGCCGTAAGGGACGATCGTGAGCACCAGCATCGCTCCCCGCGACTCGACCTCCTGCTGGAGCTCGCGAGCGACGGGCAGGAGGCGGCGTTCGTCGCCGTGCGCGGGCGCGAATGCGACCGGGTAGTGGCCGTCCGGCTCCCGCGCGGGCTGCCACCAGCCGGTGCGCGTCGAGAGATAGACGATCCAGCTCGTCCGGAGGCGGCGCTCGAAGAACGAGACCTGGGGCAGCAGGGCGTGGAGCCGACTCCGGAGCGCCCATCCGCCCTGGATCTCGAGCCACGTCTTCATCGCATCGAAGCGCGAGAGCGCCTGCACCGCCCGCGCCGCCTCCGATCGGTCGTCCGGTCGATCGAAGAGGTGGGGGCCGCCGCTCGCGATCACGATCTTGGGTCGCAGGTCGTGCTTTCGGAGGACATCGAGGGGGAACCGCGTGCCCTCCGCGTGTCCGCTGGCGAGAGAGAAGACGCGGAGCCCCGCCGCCTCCGCGCGCGGCACGATGAACTCCTCGCGCAATCCGAGCTGCATGCGCGAGGTGCCGAAGATCAGGATGTCGGCCTCGCGCGCGCGATCGATCATCTGCCCGAGGTCGTGGTAGAGGGCGAGCTTGCCCACCTCGAGGTCGTCGATCCCGCCGTACACCGCGCTCGGATCCGTCGGCCGCTCGAAGGGCGGCACGCGCGCGACCGACGGTGCGCGGCCCGGCAACGCGTGTCGCCAGTCGACCGTCGCGACGAGGACACAGGCGGCCAGGAAGCTGACGAGAAAGGCGATCACGACGCGTCCGGGATGGATGGAACCGGAGCCGGGATCGTCGCTCGGGGATGTCGTGTGCACGCGTTGCTCCATTCGCGCGGTCTCCATCAGAACTGAAAGTAGAGGAAGCTCTGGGCGCGGGTGTAGAACGTGAGAACGAGCGCGAGCATCACGCCCGTTTGGACGGCCCGCCCGAGCGCGCCGGGTACCGTTTCGGGGCGCCGCTCATTCAGGGCCGCGCGCGCGTGCATCGCCCAGACGGGCAGGGTGAGGAGGCATCCCGTCACGACGTCGGCGGCGGCCGGCCCGCTCCACAGCTCGAGGAGGGTGGATGGATGGAGCAGCGCCGCGAGCGCGCTCGCCGCGATCGTCCCGGCTTCGCCGAGGTCGCGGGCGCGGAAGACGGCCATGCTCGCGATCCAGCCTCCCTGGACGATGAAGAACCAGAGGACGCGAAGGGCGCGGCCCCGCTGCGCCACGCCCAGCACGCGTTCGAGCACGATCGCGAGTCCGTGCAACGCGCCCCAGACCACGAAGGTCACGGCCGCCCCGTGCCACAACCCACTCATCACGAGCACCGCGAAGAGGTTCAGGCCGGTGCGCGTCGCGGTTCCCCGGTTGCCGCCCAGCGGCACGTAAAGGTAGTCGCGCATCCAGCTCGAGAGGGTGATGTGCCATCGCCGCCAGAATCCGGAGAAGGTGGTGGCCAGGAAGGGCGCGTCGAAATTCACGGGCAGCCGGAAGCCGAGCGGATAGGCAAGCCCGCGGGCGATGTCGCAATAGCCCGCGAAGTCGCAGAGCAGCTGGCACGAGAAGAAGACCAGCGTCGCCAGGGCGAGTCCCGGTTCCGCTTCGCCGCTCGCGACGCGTCCCCAGCTCTGGTCGACGAGCGGCGCGAGGTTGTCCGCCACGACGAGCTTCAGGAAGAGGCCGCGGACGATCAGGTGCACGCCCGAGAACACGGCGCCCGACCGGAGGCGCCGCCGCCGTTCGAGCTGCCCGAGGAAATCGCCCGCACGCACGATCGGACCGGCGACGAGCTGCGGAAAGAAGGAAACGTACAGGGCGACCCGGAGCAGGCTCGACTCTGCGGGGATCCGACGCCGATAGACGTCGATCGAATAACTCATCGACTGGAACGTGTAGAAGGAGATGCCGATCGGAAGCAGGATCTCGAGCGTCGAGAACTGCGCGATCCCGGGGCCTGCTTCGACGCCGAGACGCTCGAGGAGCGCCGCCACGAGGCGGCCCGCGAAGCCAGCGTACTTGAACGCGGCGAGCAGGCCGAGATCGACCGCGAGCGCGAGGGTCAGGATGCGTCGACGCAGGCGGTCGTCCTGCGATGCGACCGAGTCCATCGAGCGCGCGGCCAGGTAGTCGACCCCGGTGCTCGCGCCGATCAGCAGGAGATAGGCGGGCTCGTGCCACCCGTAGAAGATCAGGCTCGAAGCGAGGAGGCCCGCGAGGTAGGGCGTCTCGCGTGCGTCGCGGCCGACGAGCAGGCGCAGCCCGAGCACCAGCGGATAGAGCAGCAGGAACGCGATCGAAACGAAGCTCATCGATCCCCGTTGCGCGCGCCCTCGGCCCGAAAGCAGAGCGCTCGAGAGAACTCCGAGCAGAGAGCCCTCGGGGTTGGCGACGAGCGGAGTATAGAGCCGCGACCGAGCAGCGCGCTCCGAACCTGCCTACACTTCCGGGCGGCGCGCCGTCGCGGAACGACCCCGCGCGCTACCGGAGGCGCGGGTGGGCTCGGAAGCGAAGGGCGAGATCGACGTTCGTCCGATGGAGATCGTCCGGCTCGGCGAGGAGGCCTACTTCCTCTTCCTGGACCTCTTCGTCCACGCCTCGGGCACGAAGATCACCGCCGTCGCCCCCCACTACGGCGACGATCTCGACTGGTCGGAGCACGGCGTCGACTTCGAAGGGATCGACCTGCACGTCGCCGGCCGGGTGATCCGCGGAAAGTACGTCCCGCATCGGCTCGATTCCTGGGAGCCGGCGATCCTGATCGACTTCGAGGACGCGCTCCTGGCCGAGGACCTCGCTCGCGCGCGCGCGGCGGGAGCGCCGCTCGAGCTGAAGGTGGAAGCCGGGCCGCACGTGGCGGAGTTCTCGCTCTCGTCTGCGCTTCCAGAGCCGCACGAAGTCACGCTGTCCGTGATCATTCGCGACGAGAACCGTTGGATCGGGACCTACCTCGACTACTACCTCCATTGTCTCGGCGCCGATCACGTCTTCGTCTACGACAACGAGACCCGGGACCACGAGGCGCTCCGGGGGATCCTGGCGCCGTACCAGCAGGAGGGCACGGTCACCTACCTGCCCTGGCCGTATCGCTGGCGAAACCGCGTGGACAACAAGCAGATCGGCCAGCCGCCCCAGCAGGCCCACTCCCTCGAGCGCTTCGGGAACTCGACCTGGATGGGCTTCTTCGACGTCGACGAGTTCCTGCGGATTCCGGATCGGGAATTGCGGGAGCTGCTCTCGGAGCACGATCCGGAGGAAGTCGACGGTCTTTCCTTCGGGCTGCGCTGGTTCTTTCATCAGGGCAACCGCGCGTTCGAGGACTTCGAGGATCCGCTCCTCGAGATGCTCCATTGCAAGCGCGACGAGCTCGGCCGCAAGCGCCAGAAGCTCTTCGTGTCCGCGAAGAACGTGCGCTTCCTGCGCTTCCACTGGCTGGAAGAGGGCAAGCGCGAAGTCCCGATCGACGACGACGAGATCTTCTTCCACCACTACTACAACCGCCCGGAGCGTTATGCCGAAGGGTTGGTCGACCCCGCCGCCGAATACGATCCGTACATGCTCCGTTTCGCAGACGAGCTGACCCGTCGCCGGCTCGAGCGCGGATCGACCCGGACGGCGAGGCACCGCTTTCCGGTCGCCCCGAAGGGCGAGAGCGCGGCACCCGTGGAAGAAGTCGCCGCCCCGGCATCGCGTCCCCGCTCTCTCGAGAAATGGATCACGCACGTCGAGCGCGCGGTCGACCAGGCCGAAGCCGGGCGAGGAGGGCCGTCGCCCGCGGCGCACGCGGTCGAGGGCATGTGCGGGCGCAAGAACCGGATCTTCTTGAACACGCTCTGCGGCTTCGACGGCTGTCGCTATCTCGAGGTCGGCAGCCACGCCGGGGCGAGCCTGTCGGCCGCGCTCGACGGGAATCGGATCGATGCGATCGCGATCGACGACTGGTCCCAGTTCGGGGGCCCCCGCGACCGCTTCTACGAGACGCTCTCCCGGTTCCGCGGCGAGTCCCGAGTCGAAGTGATCGAGCAGGACTGCTTCACGGTCGAGCCGAAGGGCCTCGGCCCGGTCGACGTATTCTTCTACGACGGAGCGCATAGCATCCCGAGCCAATACAAGGCGATCGAACACTTTCGTGCGTCGCTCTCGGAGCTCGCCGTCGTGGTCATCGACGACTGGAACTGGCCGCGGGTCCGGAACGCGACGCGACAGGCCCTCGACGATCTCGGGCTGAACGTCGCCTGGCAGAAGGAGATCATCCTTCCCGAGGCCGACGTCGAGGACATGCCGCGCCACCGCGGGGCGCAGGGCTGGTGGAACGGCGTCTGCATCCTCCTGATCGACCAGCGGCCCGGGGTGGAGGTCCGCGATGTCGCGCCCTCCGAGCCGGTCGAGGTCATCGTCTTCAGCAAGGACCGCGCGTGCCAGCTCGAGGCCCTGCTGCGCAGCATGGACGAGCTCTATCTCCGTCCCCACCACCGGACGGTGCTCTACACGACCTCGGAGCCGGAGCTCGAAGCGGGCTACGAAGCGCTCGCCCGCAGCCAACCCGGGACCGAATTCGTGCGCGAGGTCGACTTCCACGCGGACGTGCTCCGCCTCGTCGAGAAGGGCGAAGCGCGATCGCGATTCAGCATGTTCCTGGTGGACGACATCGTGTTCCAGCGCCCCTTCGAGGGCACGTGGCACCTCCAGATGCTGGTCGACGACCCGGAGGTGCTCTCGGTTTCGCTGCGCCTCGGGGAGAACGTGCGTTTCTGTCATCCGCGAGGGGCGGCGACGGTGCCCCCGGACCTCGAGGCCGATCCGCGCTGGGTCTGGCGCGAGGCGCATCCCGGCTACTGGAACTACCCGATGTCCGTCGACGGCAACCTCTTCCGCACGTCGGACCTGGTCGAGAAGCTGTCGTCGCTGTCGTTCCGCAACCCGAACACCTTCGAATCGACGATGGCGGCCAATCCGATCGATCGCCTGTTGATGGCGTCCGAGCGAACGCCGGTGCTCGTGAATCTCGCGCTCAATCGCGTGCAGGACACCTACGCCAATCCGAGTGCGGACGTCGACGTGAACTGGCTGAACGATCGATTCCTGGCCGGCGACCGGATCGACCTCGAGCCCATCCAGCGACTCGAAGCGGACGCCTGCCACGTCGAGGTCGAGCTCGAGTGGCAGGTCGCGCGAGCTCCGCTGGCACATCGGTCTGGCAAAAGCGTCGGGACGCGGATCGATCTGAGCACGATCCCGATTCTCGTTCCGACTTGCCCCGACCATGAGGAGCGCGAAGCGTTCGCGCGCGACACCGCGGCGAAATGCGGACTCGAGCCGACCTTCGTTCGTCAGACGGAGACGGATCCCGCGCACTTCGGCTGGGATCTCGCCTATCTCCGCGTCCTCGACCGTGAGGACCTGGCGCCGCCCTTCCTGATCCTGGACGACCGTTGTCATCCGACCGCGCACTTCGAACGCGAAATCGTCGTTCCGACGGACGCGGAGCTCGCGTACCTCGGGACGAGCCTCTTCGGGCTCGACCGCCCCGGGATCGCGAGCGCGGGCGTGTGGAAGGGCGTGGAGTGGTTCGAGCACGACGACCAATGGGTTCGCGTCTACAACATGCTGTCGAGGCACGCGCTGCTCGTGCTCTCGGTCGACGCGCGCCGCACGCTTCGCCGCGAGGCGTTCGCGATGCTCGCCGACGCGGACGAGATCTGGCCCGGGGACGTCGCGTTCGCGATCGCCCAGGAGTCCCACCGGAGCTACGCGCTTCGCGCGCCGCTCTTCTACGTCAGCGAGCGATGGAGCGCCGATCACGTCGCGACCCGCGCGCCATTGTCGACGCTCGCCGACGCCTGAACTCGCGCGCGGTCCTGTGCGCGGGCCCGCGTCTCAGGCGACGGCGTCCTGGGCGACCGACACCCGGGTCGCCTCGAACCGGCCGCCCTGGGACTGCGCCTGCACGCAGATCGGTTCCCGGACCGCGAGGACCTGATAGTCGGGCTGGAGCTCCGCGTAGCGCACGTCGCCCGGGATCGGGAAGTCGCAGCCGAGCAGGGCGCGCTCGCCGGCGTCGATCGTGGCTGACACGAATTCCGGCGAGACGTAGATGATCGCGTGTCGCCCGACCATGTTGAACACCCGGATGAAGTCGGCGTCGAGGGATTCGGATCGCACGTTGTGCAGCCGGCCCCAGCGGTTGCCCCATTGGTCGGGCTCGTCGCAGAGGCCGAAGGAGGAGTGCCCGAGGTAGAGCGCGTCCGTGTCGTCGGGGACTTCGAAGGAGTAGTGAAAGCGACCCTCGAAGAATTCGCAGTCGTCCTCGAGGACGAGAAAAGGCGGCTCGGGCGCGCGCAGGCGAAGCGCGCGCATGTGGGAGAGCGCGCAGCCGACCGGATTGGGCGCGCAGCGCACGCCCGGCGCGAACTCGCCTTCGAGCCCGAACTTGTCGAGCTGAGCCTGCATGAACGTCCGCCGACGCGCGTCGTCCGGCACGTTCAGGGTCAGGATCGGCATCTCGCGAAGGTCGAGGTTCATCGGCGTCGAGAATCCTACCAACCTGGTGCTGGCTGACAAAGACTCCGGCACACTCCGCCCGGGTGCGTTCGACCGAACCGGGGGGCGAAGATCGGGTGCGAGTTTCACTGTCGCGACTTTCGATCGGCGCCCGCTGCGTCGTATTCGTCCTGCTGGCGATCGGGTCCTCGGTCGTGCTCCTCTCGGACCCTGTCCAGACGAACCTCATGCCCCGCTACCAGGTCGTGTTGGCGGAGCTCGCCGGCGCGATCCTCTCGGGTGTCGGCATCGAGGTGCGCGTCGACGGGATCCTGCTCCACACCGCACACGGGGCCGTCCGGGTGACGAACGCTTGCAGCGGGTTCGATGCCTGGTTGTGTCTCGTGTCGGCGATCGTCGTCTCACCCGCCGCCTGGCGGGATCGCATGCGCGGGATCGCCGTCACCTTCGTCGCACTCGCGGGTCTCAACCTGCTCCGCGTCGTCACCCTCGCCGCGACCGTGGGCGGCCACTCGCGCCTCTTCGACTTCGGCCACTACCACTTCTGGCCCGCCGCGATCGTGGTCGCGTGCGTGCTGCTCCTGGGGGCGTCGATGTTCCCCGGTCGCGCGGGAGACGTTCAGGCGAGCAGGTAGTCGATGAGCACTTCGACTTCGCGCTCGTCGACGATCATGCCGCCTGCGTTCGGCGTCGCGTTCTGGGGCTCGATCGTCCAGTGCTCGAGCTGCGCTGCCTGCGACAGCCCCCAGTAATTGGGGCGCGGCTCCGCTCCGACCCGGAAGAGCGACGCGCGCGGTGTGAACTCCACGACCTGCGTCCCCGGCCGAGCAAAGACCAGGTTCGCGAAGTGCGGGCCGTGCGGGCCGATCAGGACACGCGCCCTCGAAACGGCCTCGAGCCGCGCCGCGAAATCCTCCTCCGACGTCAGACGTCGCAGATGCAGCCCGTGCGCCTCGACGCGCGCTTCGAGTCGCGGGAGCAGGCTCTCGGCATTGCGGACGCCGGCAGGAAATTCCGAGTCGAGGTAGAGCACGACGTCGCGCTCGACGCCGTCGGCGGTTCCGAGGCGCGCCTGCAGGGCGTCGAGGGCGCCGGGCGGGTGGAGGCCGATCCGGCCGGCGGAGGGATACGCGTCGACGTAGTAGGCGCGCTCGGCGCGGTGCACGAATCCAGCGGCGGCGTTCGGCGCCTTCTGGATCACGCGATCGCCGAGGCCGAGCCGGTCGAGGAACCACGTCGCCGCCGGCGCGTGCTCACGGTGCGTCACGATCTGGACGTGGCGGTTCGCGGGCGCCTCGAGCCAGTCGAGGGCCATCGAGAGGCGGGGCAGGGCGTCCGCCGCGAAGTACTCGAACTGGTCCCCGCACCAGGCGCCGAGCGCGAGGGCAGGGCCGATCTCGTGCACCTCGCGGTTGTCCGCGTAGAGGCGCCAGGCATCGTCGTGCCCCCCGAGCCACCACTTCCCGAACGAGAAATAGTGATCGGCATCGAATACGACGCCATCGCCGATGTAGCCGCCGGGGATCTCGAGCAGGAACGCGCGGGTGGGCTCGGGGAGCCGGCTCGCGTCAGCGTCCACCGATCGCAGCGAGCGGGAGGGCCGCCGGGCACCGCCGACGGGCCATTCGAAGCGAAGGCGGGGGTCGACGTCGTCGAGGGACAGGATCGTCTTCTTGGGACGACGCGTAACGATCTCTTCGTGATCGACCGCGCTCGTAGGTTCTGCTGACGGCGCGCCGCCGCTCGTCGCGGCCGTGGTCGGCAGGGCAGCTACGTTCGCGGCCGGGATCGCGCTCGCTGAGGTCAGGGGCGGGCGGACCTGGATCGCGCTCCGGCCTTCCGGCGCTTCCTGGACGGTCTCGAAGAGGGAGCGCGACGGTCGCGCTAGGCGCCGCTGTGCGCGCAGCGCGAGCTCGAAGAACGCGCGCTCGTGATCGGTGCGCGAGGCCTCGTAGAGCGGGCCGATGTCGGTCTCCAGGAAGTCGCGTTCGAAGTAGGCCTGTTTGTGCCACGGCGAGCCGTGGAAAGCACCGTCGACGCCGTCCCGGTCGCGCGGGTCGTGGTAGTAGTGGTAGAAGGTGCCGGGCGAGATCACCTCGTCCTTGTCGACGAGGAAGGGCTTGGCATCGACCAGCTCGTACTCGACGCCGTTCGCCGTCGCCGCGAGCGCGAAGCACGGCATCTCCGAAATCCAGGTGTCCGAGGGCCCGATGATCGCGCCCGCCAGATAGACCATGTGCACGAACCGGAAGCAGTCCTTCGGCAGCTTGAAGTCGTCGCGGCGCAGGACCTCGCCCGTCAGGAAGACCGAGACTCCACCCGGGAGGAAGGGCTGTTCGACGCCGAGGGCGGAGAGCAGGCCGGGCAGGCTCACGCCGCCGGGCCCGTTGCGATGGCTGAAAAAGGGTTCCTTCTCGATCAGCCAGTTGTCGCCCATGGCGTTGCCGCGGGGGAAGATCGCGGTGTCGAGCCCGCCGTAGAGGAAGATGTCGGTGTCCTGGAGGAAGACGAGATCGTCGTCCTCCACGTTTCGCGCCGCGACGCTCAGGGCTTCGATCCGGTTGAGCGGCGCGTAACGATGGGGATCGACGGCGGGGTCCATCCGGTGGTGGGCCGGATGGTCGACGCCGGTGAAGTACCGCACGCCGTAGGTCTCGAAGGCGTGCGTCAGACGCTCGGAGACGGGTTGGTGATCGTTGCAGACGACTACGATCACTTCCCACCCGTTCGGGAGTTGGCCGAGCAGGGACTCGAAGAGGATCGGCAGCTGCCAGTGGAAGTAGGGCTTGTCCTCGATGCCCATCACGATCTTGACCGCGCGGGCGTGCTCGGCCTCGTCCGCGACGACGTCGAGGCAGCCGAGGGGCTGCAGCTCGGCGATCGTGCCGGTCACGTCGACCCAGTGATCGACCGGCGCGCGCGTGAGCTGGCCTTCGAGGGCGAGTGCGATCTCGTGGAGCGTGCGCTCGCCGTCGCATGCATCCCAGACCACGCGCGCGACCGGGTTCAGCACGATGCGCGACTGGTCGTCACCGCGATCGAGGACCGTGTCCGCGCCGAGATCGGTCGCGGCCCAGCCGGGCGACCGACGCGGTCGGGTCGCCGAAGTCGCGCTCGGGCCGGAGTCAGTCATTGGGGGGATCCCGGAACGGGACGTCGCGGCCGGGGCCGCCCGATCTTCGAGCGGCGATCTAGCCACGGCGGCGGGGTTTCAGCTGGGGGAATACGTCCACGTCCGTCGCGGAGACGGTCGGGGAGGGCGTGGCGACCGGGGCCATCACCGGGGAGTTGGTCGGGGACGGCGTCAGGGCCGGTGTGGGCGCGGGGGTGGTCGGCGAGGACGTCGCGACGTTGGGCGTTGGAGCGGGTGTGGTCGGGGATGACGTGGCGACGTTGGGCGTTGGAGCGGGTGTGGTCGGGGATGACGTGGCGACGTTGGGCGTCGGGGCCGGTGTCGTTGGCGACGAAGTCTGGACGTTCTGCGTCGGAGCCGGTGTCGTTGGCGACGAAGTCTGGACGTTCTGCGTCGGAGCCGGTGTCGTCGGCGACGAAGTCTGGACGTTCTGCGTCGGGGCCGGTGTCGTCGGCGACGAAGTCTGGACGTTCTGCGTCGGGGCCGGTGTCGTCGGCGACGAAGTCTGGACGTTCTGCGTCGGGGCCGGTGTCGTCGGCGAGGACGTGGCGACGTTGGGGGTCGGCGACGTGGTGGGCGAAGACGTCGCCGCCTGCGCGAACGCGGGACCGGAGCTCAGCGTAGGCAGACCGAGCGAGAGGAAGACGGGCGCGACCCACCCAGCGGTCTGCAGGACGTCCCGCCGGGTCACTTCAGCGCGCGCGCGGTCGCGCGGCGGCGCATGGGGTCGACGCCCGGGGCGTTCCGGCGCAGCGGCGGCGCGATCCGGCGTCGGCGTGGGCGGCGGCGGAGGACCGGCACTCGCCTTTCGCGACTCTAGGGACTGGAGCCTTCGGCGCGCCGCAGCGAGTTCGCGAGCGAGTTCCTCGCGCGTTTTGTCGCCGCTCGCCATGAGCCCCCCACTCCCCTCGAATCCATCGGAAGCCTACTCGTCGTCGCGCAAGCGATCAAGCTGACGGAACACTTCCCAGGTGGCTCGGTCGGCTCGCAGCGCGTGATATGCTCGGCGCCTCCGTTCCGATCGAAGGGCGCGCCTGCGACCGGGAGGATCGTTTTACAAACGCCGTTTTCTTTGAGACGCCTTGGGGACCGTGCCGGCATGCCCGAGCTAGACGCCGAATGGGAATCGTGGGTATCGACCAACGTCGAGGCCGGATGTGATCCGCAAGAGCTGCTCTCGATCCTGATCGACAAGGGCTTCGACGAACGGCTCGCGATGAGCACGATCCTCGAGGCGTGTCGAGCGGCCGAGGCGGACGAAGGAGCGAGACCGGTCGCCACACCCCGCCCCGGCGTCGAGGACGCGGCCGCAGAGGACGCGCTCGATGCACCGGCGGACTTTGGAATGGAGAAGCTCGCCCCCTTCGTGTGGCGGCTCGACGACGTGCTCGACGACGACGACTGCGCCGTCGTCATCAACGCCGCTCGCTCGCGACTCCAGCCGTCGACGGTCGTCGTCGATGCGTCGCGCTTCGGCGACGAGGGCAGCGGCGTCAGTGACGTGCGAACCGGGAGCTCCGCGAGCTTTGGCCACGATGAGGTGCTGCTGCCGCGGCTCTCGCAAGTCATCGCGCGGCTCCGGGAACTCGTTGCGCTCCTGACGAACCTGCCGGCTTCACATCAGGAACCGATCGAGATCCTGCACTACGCAGAAGGGCAGCACTTCGATCGCCACTTCGACTCGTTCGCGCCCGGGACGGCCTTCCTCGACTGGGAAGGGGAGCGGGGCGGCCAGCGTCTGTTCACGCTGAGCCTCTATCTGAACGACGTCGCGGCGGGCGGCGAGATGGAGTTCCCGAATCTCGGCTTGTCGCTCCAGCCCACGACGGGGACCGGACTCTTCTGGCATAACGTGCTCGACGGCGCGGTCTATCACGGAAGCGAGCACCGTGCGGGTCCGGTCGAGCAGGGTGAGAAGTGGGTGCTGACGATCTGGGTGCGTGAGTCGCCCTTCGGTCGACCGACGCCCGCCCGACGCGCGATCCAGGAGTGGGGCGAAGGGCGGGGCGCGTCGTGGCTGAACGCGCGCTTTTCCCTCGATCGGCCGAGCTGGCTCGATGCGGCGACCCGCGACCAACAGGAGCGAGTTCCGTATCTCGGCGCTGGCGGATCCAGCAGCCGGGGATTCGAACGCAGGGATCTGCCGGAGCCGATCTTCGGCGAGATCCTCGAGCAGTACGAGAAGGCGAAGCCGGCGCTGGGCGTCGAGACGGATGCCTGTGTCGGCAGCGTGCTCCACTCCGCCAACCCCGCCTATCCGCCCTCGCTCTTCGCCGAAGACCTCGCGTTCAACGAGCGGATGCTCGAGCGTCTTCGGCCGATGCACGAGGAGTGGTGTGGCTTTGCGCTCGCGCCGTCGTGCATCTACGGGTTCCGGGTCTATCTGCCGGGCGCGTTTCTCTACGATCACGTCGATCGTGAACAGACGCACGTGATCAGTACGACGATCTGTGTCGACCAACATCTATGGTCGCCCTGGCCGTTCCACGCGATCGACGAGGACCAGAAGGAACACGCGCTCTTCCTGCAACCCGGGGAGTGCCTGCTCTACGAGAGCGCGCGCATCGAACACGGTCGTCCGGTCCCCCTGAACGGACAGTTCCAGGTGAGTCTCTTCGTGCACTATCACCCGGCGGAAGACGCGGAGCTGTGGGCTTCGGCGCCGCACGAATGGGCCGCTCGGCATCGGCCGGGGCGGACCGCGCGATGACCACAGGACACGCGATCTTCGGCGCCGCGCCGGCAACGCCGTCGGAGGAGGAGCTTCGCGTCGCGAGGCGGAACAACATGAACGTCGAGGAGGGCCACCTCGGCGGGTACATCCGGGCAAGCGAGGAGCCGGCTCCCTCCGGTCTCCGCGTCGAGCACGGCGATCCTGCGACGTTCACCCCGAGCCTGTTCCGGTTCTGCGTCGAGTCGCTCGGGGTCGAGTCGGTGCTCGACGTCGGCTGCGGAGAAGGACACGCTGCGGCGTTCTTTCGCGACCTCGGCTGCCGCGTGACCGGGATCGACGGGAGCCGGCAGGCCGCCCGCGACAGCGTGATCGCGAGCGATCACGTGGTGCACGACTTCGTGGACGGAGCGTGGTCGGGCGGGGATGCGTACGACCTCGTGTGGTGCTGCGAGTTCGTGGAGCACGTCGAGCCCCGCTACAGCTCGAGCTTTCTCGAGACGTTCTGCCTCTCCCGGCGCTACCTGCTGATGACCCACGCGCGGCCCGGCCAGCCCGGCTGGCACCACGTGAACTGCCAACCCGCCGACTACTGGATCGCGCGGATCGAGCGACTCGGGTTCCGCTTCGACGAGGCGCTCACGGCGCGTACTCGGGACGCGGCGGAGTCCGGTCATTTCCAGCGAAGCGGACTCGCGTTCGTGCGCCGGGTGACATCCTCCCCCGGCAAAGCCGGGGGCATCCAGGTGACCCGCTCAAAGCGGGATTGACGGGAAGGCTACCGCCTTCCCTTGGGCCGCCTTACAGGCGGCGGGCGGTCAGTCGAACTTCAACTGATCCTGCCTGCGGTCCTCGATCTCCTGGTGCTGGATGTAGTTCCGGATCACGTCCTCGTCTCGACCTACGGT